>ERZ802822.345-NODE-345-length-33441-cov-8.531111_pt1 | contig 33441 bp, 21 predicted proteins | sample MGYA00345649_ERZ802822 | MGnify/ENA primary metagenome ERZ802822 (study PRJEB30503, sample SAMEA104212359) | marine metagenome | biome: Westerlies Biome; feature: [SRF] surface water layer (ENVO:00010504) within the epipelagic zone...; material: water...
CAATCAACCTCGGTTACGCATTTCTACATGAAAATAGTGAGAGCATTGGATTTATCGACGTACCTGGACATCACCGTTTTATTAATACAATGATATCTGGCGTTAGTAGTATCGATATGGCGTTGGTCGTTGTTGCTGCTAATGAAGGTTTAAAGCCACAAACAACTGAACATTTCGAGATTTTACGGCTTCTAGGTATAAAAAAATATGCGATCATTTTAACGCATATAGATAGAGTTGATCTCTCTCATCGGGAATTGATTGCATCACAAATACAGGGACTTGTGGGCGAGGAGACACCGGTTTTTCCTGTAAATAATAAAAGTGGAGATGGTATTTCCCAATTAAAAAACTATCTATTGAATGAAGCTATGGCACAGGACTCGAAATCCGAACAAGGCCACTTTAGATTATCAATTGATCGCAAATTCTTACTTAACGGTATTGGCTTAGTAACAACCGGTACAGTTATTTCTGGAAGGATTTCCGAAGGTGATAGTTTGACATTATTGCCTCATCGAAAAGATGTTAGAGTTCGAGCAATACATGCTCAAAATCGGAAGTCTTCCAACGGCCAAATTGGTGAGCGTTGTGCCTTGCAAATTTCTGGCATAGAAAAAAAAGATATCTCCCGTGGAGATTGGTTATCAGCTTGCGCACAGACTCCTTCTACTAATCGAATTAACGTAAGGCTCGAGATATCTCGACATCTTAGTTTCACCCTAAAGCATTTATGCCCTATCAAATTATTTATTGGCGCTAAATTGATAAGTGCTAAGTTATACCTTTTGGAGCGAAAAAAAGATGGTAATTTCTTGAAGGCGGCTACCAGCGTTTTTGCTCAGATTATTATTGATGGACAGATTAGCTGCTGCTCAGGAGATAGATTTATTATTCGTGATGATAGCGAGTTGGTTACTTTAGGCGGTGGATCAGTTATTGATCCGTTTGCCGAGTACAGCCCCAAATTTGATGATGATGATCGAAACTATCTTTTGGCACTTGAAATGCCGACTATTTTACAAAAGCTAGAGCGATTAGTGGTTGATCAAAAATGTTTAGTCAATCTTTCGGAGTTTGAAGTTGCTCAAAATCTGCGCGAACAAGATTTAGATGATCTTCTTGGTGTTAAATCCATGCAAGACAAAGCAACTACTTTCCAAAACGGCAATCAGACTTACATCTTGTCAAAAGAACGGTGGAAGATCAGTCAGCAGAGTGTATTAGTCTTCTTGAGAAAATGGCATGAGAATAATCCAAGCTCATCTGGATTGGAGATGGATCAAATGTTGGCTGAGGCTAGTCCGATTATCGATGAGGTTGTATTTCCTAATTTGATTCAGGATTTAATTGATACAGGCTCCTTAAGTCATAGAGGTGGAAAAATTAGTATCAAGGATATTGAGCCAGTAGTTCCTGCAGTTGATTTAGTAAATTGGGAAATGATCAAAGAGGCAATAGCCCGTTATCATCAGCAAATTCCAACGTTAGCAAATATTAAGGATGAACTTTCCTTGGATAGTTCTGTTTTGCAGCGAGCTTTGAAAATAGCGGTGAAAGATAGACAGGCTTTTATGATTGGAGAAAGTAGATTTTTGCTGCCTGATACTCTAAGTTTTTATGCAAATGAAATTAAAAATTTTGCATGTGAACAGTCGAGGTTTTCTGTTGTGGAAATCAAAAATTTAATAGGTTTGGGGCGTAACTCGTGTATAGATCTCTTAGAATATTTTGATCTAATCGGTTTTACTAAACGAATTGGGCCAGAGCGAGTATTGATTGATGAGCAAGCTATTGAAAATATTTTGAAAAAAAGCAACTGATGGAAGAGAGACATCTCCGGTGGGGTGCCTGGTCTTCAAAACCAGTGAGGTGCTTAATAAGTGCCTGGTGGGTTCGACTCCTACCTCTTCCGCCACTACTAAAAAAATAAGGGTAGATAAATGGATATAACTTTGTTGGACGAGGAATTAGCATCGGTACTTGAATCATTTCCAGTTTTTGACCTGTGGGCTGATCTTCATGCGACCCGAGCTCGAGCTGCAGAAATGAGGGCTAAATTGATAGGGAAGCTTCCTAAAGTGGAGAGTGTTGAAACGGAGGATCATTCAATAACCCGTAGTGATGGGCCAAATGTTCCTGTAAGAGTTTATCGTCCAAAAATAAAATCCGGGCAACTTCCAGGGCTACTCTGGATTCATGGTGGTGGATATTGTTTCGGGTCTGTGGAAGGTGATGATTATGTAGTTCGTCAACTGGTCGATGCGGTCGGTTGTGTTGTTGTTTCGGTTGATTATCGACTTGCGCCGGAATACCCTTTTCCCGCACCGATGCAGGATTGTTTAGATGCCTTGAAATGGCTGGCCAACAATACGGAAATGTTATTGGTAGATCCTGACCGACTATCAATTGGTGGAATTAGTGCGGGCGGTGGCTTGGCAGCTGGGCTAGCTTTGATGGTTAGAGACAAGACCGATATCCACCTTATATTTCAGTTACTACTATGCCCTATGATTGATGACCGGTGCGTAACATCTTCCAGCTATATGATTACCGATAAACGAATTTGGAATCGTCACTCAAATTTAATCGGTTGGAAACACTACTTGAACAAAGAGGAGACTTGTGAAAAACAACCCTACGAATCTGTATCTCAATACGCTGCTGCGACCAGAGCTACTGACCTTACTGGTCTGCCTCCTGCCTACATCGCTGTAGGTTCAGTTGATGCTTTTGTTGACGAAGATCGTGAATATGCGGCCAGGTTACAGGAGAGTGGAGTGGCGGTTCAATTAGAGGTCTTTGATGGTGGATTTCATGGCTTTGAGTTTATCGCTCCTAAAGCTAAGATATCAAAAAATGCTAGAGAGTTTCATTACCAAGCTTTACGGAATGCGCTTTTCGCATGCTAAGTCTGGTTAGGTGATACTTTGTCTTTGTCTTGTAAAACCGAATGACAGGTAGTTTTCATTCGTCGAGCTAGATCTAAATCGTTAATGGCGATTCCATTTAAAGAAAAAATAATAAAAAGTAATATGTGCAGCATTAGGGATCCTTTGTTCTAGAGCCGCCACTATAGTGATTACTTAATTATATTAAAAATGAATATTATTAATTTTTGGTATACCAAAATAAACATAGTCTAAAATTTAGACTAAAAAAATAGTTAGTCTATTAGCTCTCTGACTTGCTCTGCGCAGTCTAAGGCGGGGCTCCAAAACCACCCCTTTGGATCCCAAGCTCGTCCGCATGCCATATATACGCACTGCCCATAAGTTTTAATGGCCGCATCAAGCTGACCAAGTTCATGTTGAGACCTTGCCTTAGCCCACAATGCCATAGATACATCATTCATCAGATAGTTCTTATCGATCTTACGTTTTTTCCTACTGCTGACTTTTCCTATGGGAGGACAAACCTTATTTTTTCTATTCATGACTTTTTGTTTTTGCCCTGCCTCGGGGCCCCATTGGTGAAAGCATGTATCGACTGTTTCAATAGCATTTGAGAACTTCTTTTCTGCAAATTGTTCGATAGCTGTGACAGCCCAATAAGCTGAGTCTCCAAGTTCTGGATTCGTTGAAATACAAGAATTTTTTAGAGCTAAATCCTTAGCCGAGCTATTTGCAAATATCACGTTTGAAGTGAAAGCTATGACCGTCAATGTCACTAACAATATTGTATTTTTCAAAGTAGTTTCCTTTAAACATTTACCAATTTCACGAGAAATATTATATCGTAAAGTTAATATCACTTTCTGGTAATTGATTTTCTGAAAAATAAGGACTTATGTACCCTGTAGCCCTAAAAAAATATTTCTTGTCTATTATGCTAGCTCTAGTTAGTTCTGGAGTACCTGCAGAGATATTTCTTTTTTCTTCCGGCGATCAATTCCATGGTTGCTTAGACTGCGAAGAATCAGATCAAAATTCAATCTGTAACCGATATGGAAAATTTGGTTCTCTTTATCAGTCCACTTCGATTTGGAATGCAAACGGGATTGGTAATGTTGGCCGAAGAGATAGCCCTTTCAGCGATATGGGGATTGGTCTGAAAATGGCGGACACTAAAGGCAATTTTAAAGGTAATTTATCGATCAGTGATAAGGGCGATACAGAATACTCTCAACCGCTTAAAGTCATTTGGGGAGCGAATCAAGAAAACTACTCTGCTGTGCGAAATGACTTTTGTACTCTGATAGAAAAATTGAATAATAAAAAAATTTAGCGAGTGGCAGTTAAAGCTATCTTCGCATGAGAGTTTGGCGTTGTAAGTGTATTTTCAAGTATTAATGGCAGCTCTAAAGTTTCAAGAACCTCTCCGGGCTTTAATTCAATTACAGTAGTTGCATGCGCTGGGATAGAAAACCTATCGCCGCTCAGTCCCAAGGAGAAAGGGCCAGTGTACCGCGCATCAAAATTCGCATCTGATATATTTGTAATACTAATCTCTGCGATCACTGTGTTAGCTTGGTATTGCATCCCGCTAACCTTAATACTGGAATATAGGAGGGGCAATAGATCTGCCTGTCGACCAATCAGCATGTTCTTGAACCAGACAACAGTCCGGCGGGCGAAAAGGGCCTCTTTGATTGATTCGGTGGTCTTTTCTTCTGCAAAAACTAGGGTGACGGGTCGATGGCCACCATTATGTGGCTCATAGTCCCAATCGATAAGGTCGTGCACATCTGAAGTGCCAATAAGAGCAAGATTAAAATCTAGTGCAGCTTGAAACGCACCCTCAGAATAAGAGTGAGTGTTGGCTACCTCAATCCCGTGAAGCATTCCGTTTTTGGCATTCTTAGTATGAAATGTATTCATTTCAGTGATACCTGAGGTGGCACGATTAGACCAGTTGGGATGATTCCAAAACATAAAGGCACCTTGTTTGTGAGCTGCCTTTACTGCCTGTTGCGCGGGCCATTTTTCTGCCGCTTCACCAAATATTTCGGTATTAGTAGAATACTTTGCAGCACCTTTAACATTAACCAGTTTATTCGCATCCTCAAGAAAGATGGCGTTGATATGGCCAGCCGGCAAGTCACGTGTAATTTCTGCGCCCGGCAGCACAATGAGATCTGATCCCTTGGCAGTCTCAGACGCCTGCTCATACGATCGATTTCGATCCGGATGAGGTATGTCAGATAAATGCGGTTGCCACTCCAGATGCTCAGTGATCGCGATTGCATCCAAGCCATCTAGCTGTGCTTCTGCCACTCTAATGTTTGGCCAAACATGGCCATCCGAAAATATGCTGTGGGTATGCAAGTCCATAGCTAGTGTTCTGTAGTTGTTCGTATCAGGAAAAGTTATATAACGTTCATTATCGAGTTTGGGAAGGTATACGGGGCCATCGGCATGAGTTTTGATTGATTGAGATGCTACGATCAACAAAATAAGACCAAATTTATTTAATGTTTTTAACCCCATTTTTGACCTATTTTTGTAGTTAACAGTATTGAGGTCTGATGACATTAACATTACATATGCTTAATAGACAACCTTAGCATTTAAATCTAAAGCTCAAAAAAAACCCCAGCCATTGTATTTGGCTGGGGTTGTATCAAGGTGTTAACACTAAAAGTCACCATCTATCTCGGGGGAGAAAATGAACAAGCATTGCTTGCCCTTTCTTTGACAGGTTATTTACAAATAGTTCAATAAAATTAATCTTTTTTTTAAAAGGGAGATTCAACATCATTCATGCGAACAAATGCAGATTTTAGTTGGGTATAGTGAGAGATAGCGGCCTTTGAATTCTCACGGCCAACACCAGACATTTTCATTCCACCAAAAGGTACTTCAACTGGCGCATCATTATAAGAATTGATAAAGCATGTGCCTGCATCTAGAGCATCAACAACCCTATGAGCGCGACTAATATTTTTTGTAAACACACCGGCGGCTAAACCAAATGTTGTTGCATTAGCCCTACTGATAACTTCTTCTTCCTTATCAAACGTCAAAACTGACATTAGAGGCCCAAAGACTTCCTCTTTGGCAATAGCCATATCGTCTGTAACGTCTGCAAAAACAGTTGGTTCGACGAAAAATCCATTACCGGCAATCGCTTTACCACCTGAAATAAGACGCGCGCCCTCTTTCTTTCCTTTTTCAAAATAACCAAGGACGATATCAAGCTGTTGTTTACTTACCATTGGGCCAAAGGTTGTCGACTCATCCAGAGGATCACCAATGATCGCCAGAGAGAGACGAGCAGTCAGTTTGGATAAAAAATGCTCTAGTATATTTCTTTGAACAAAGACGCGAGTTCCGTTTGAGCAGATTTGCCCAGAGGAATAAAAGTTAGCTAAGATTGCGCCACTAACGCTATTTTCAATATTGGCATCGTCAAAGATTATTAATGGAGACTTACCGCCCAGTTCCATTGTTACGTGTTTCATTTCAGAGGCTGCGGCGGCATAAACTTTTTTACCCGTGGGCACGGAGCCTGTTAGAGATACTTTATCGATTCTAGAATCAGAGACCAGAGCAGACCCTGTGATTCCCGATCCTTGAATGACGTTAAAAAGACCGCAGGGGAGGCCGGCTTCTACTAAAATTTCAGCAATTTTTAGAGCGCAGAGTGGCGTAATCTCAGATGGTTTGAAGATCATAGCGTTACCACATGCAAGCGCTGGCGCGCCCTTCCAACAAGAAATTTGAGTAGGATAGTTCCATGCGCCAATGCCCAAGCATACTCCTAGCGGTTCGTGCTTAGTGTACGCCCAATTGCCATCACTCAGAGGAATATGTTCGCCAGTAATCGTACCAGCAAGACCACCAAAATATTCCAGAGCATCAGCCGCGCTGGTTGCATCTGCATAAAGAGTTTCAGATAAAGGTTTTCCAGTATCATAGGTCTCTAAAATGGATAGATCACGATTGCGTTCGCGAATAATTGAAGCAGCTCTTAGCAGGACTCTGCCGCGTTCAGTGCCTGACAATTTAGCCCAGGCGGTTTGAGCACTTTTAGCGCTAGTTATTGCATTGTCAATTATCTTGCTAGTGGCCTCATATACCCGAGCAATGACCTCGCCTGTAGCGGGATAGACTACATCAATTGGCGAACCATTTTTATCCTCCACATATTGGCCATTGATAAAATGACTAGCTTTCGGTTGTGTGATCATCTGTTACTCCTAAAATCTTTAAGTGAGTACTTCTGCTTAATTTTCCCAGTGGCAAAGGCCCAACGACGCTCCATCTGAAATTGATTGAGATACCTTTGATGGAATAATCATTTCATGATTCCCCTTGAGACAAATTAATACCTCAGGCCCCTGACCGGCAATATCCAACAAAATTTGATCTAGATGTCGATATTGCACATCGTGACCTTCACCAGGATAACTTCTTATCGTTACATTCGCTTTGAGATAATTTTTTTTCCAACTTACTTCTGGTTCGTGAATCAGCAAGTCATCGGCTTCCCCTCTGTAAACATAGACATCTGTTTCTAAAAGACTTGTATCTGTTACTCCATCCTTACAGAGGAGTGACATTTCATGGATAAGAGGCGTTGGGTCTGCCGACTGACCTCGGACATTATGTGCTCTCGCCGCTTCATCGTATGCTGTATCTTGAAAACCTTCTAATTTATGAATAGAGCTTGATTTGGGGAACCCAAAAAACTTCATAGGATATGCCAAGAGTGAGGCATATGCAGAATTTTCGCCTGTAGGCTCACAAAGAGCTTTAGAACCAATATTAGCTGGTGTTGCGGCCATATGAAGAGAGGCCACTCGTGGACCATTTTTAGCTGCAATCCTTGATGCATAGGGCCCACCGCCTGAAATACCAAAAATGGAAAATTTATTGATTTTTAGATGATTGAGTACTTCTTCAACATCTTGAACATAGTCAGAGATAGTCAGATTACTATTAAATTCTGTCTGTCCAAATCCATTTCTTTCTATGGAGATAATCCGAATACCTAAATCTTCACGCATTGTTCTTAAAAAATCTAATAAACGTATTGCCCGAACTGAGGTACCTAGGCCACCAACAAAAACTACTGGGATATCATTGAAATCGCCGTCATCTATATAGTGAACTACTCTATTCTTCTCCGTTAGAATTTGTTTAACTGAGGGTCCGAGGGAGTCAAACTTTTCTGGAAACGTATTTGAGGCACTTAAGGACTCAATAAGAAAAATAAGAATTAAAAACCCCCGTGATATTTTTTTCATCCTTTGCCCCTCTCAATTGTCGGCTGACAACATTATGACCTTTCGATTCAGCGAATTATAGCCAAGACTAACCATTTGGTTTGGGATGAGATATCCTATTAGTCTCGCGCAATATAAAAAACTAACAAAAATATTTAAATAGTGGGGACTATGGAGACTGATAAGGACATTAAGCAGCTTGTCGAGTTAACTCGAACTAAATTACAAGCAGGTGAGCACGAAGATGCCTTGAAGTTAGCTCTTGATGCCATAAATTTTGATCCCAATCACGGACCTGCGAATTTTCTCTACGGAGTGGCACTTAGACTAAATGGAGATTTACAAGAATCGGTCAATCAACTATCAGCTTTTTCAAACAAACATCCAAATATCCCTCAGGGACATTACGAACTAGGGTTAGCTAATTTTCGGTTTGGTGATGTTAATAAAGCAGTTGAAGAACTCAGTTGCACAGTTGATCTAGATCCATCAATGTTAGTTGCGTGGAGAGTTCTAGCGGAAGCATTTATGGCACAAGGGGATGTTGAAGCTGCGGCAAAAGCTCACGCGCAAGCTCGATTGGTGAAAGGTGTCGATCCAGCATTGAAGCAAGCGACGGAACTCTTCTCCAAGGGAAAAATTGGCATCGCTGAGGGTATATGTAGAGAGTATTTACGGATAAATCCAACTGATGTTAATGCAATTCGATTATTGGCAGATATCGGGTATAAGTTAGGCATTATGGAGGAAGCTGTAAAGTTATATAAAAGATGTTTAGAACTGACACCTGACTACCACATGGCTCGACACAAGTATGCTTTGGCTCTTTCAAAGCAAGACAAATTTGAAGCTGCGATGGCTCAAGTCAACATATTAATTGACATAGATGCTCACAATATTGCCTACAAGACATTACATGCTGCGGTAACTTCAAGTGCTGGGAAGTTTGATGAGGCCCATGCTATTTATGAGGATATTGTTACTCAAGTTCCAGATGCTGTATCTATTCTAACTAGCTATGGCCACTCGTTAAGATATTCTGGCAAGGGATCAAAAGCAGCTGAAATGTACCGGCGTGCCATTAATGCAGACCCAACTCATGGAGATGCATATTGGAGCCTGGCAAATTTAAAGACTGTCAAATTTAGCTCAACTGAATTAAAAACTATGGAACAACAGCTGAGCAAACTTGAAAGCGATAGTACTGACAAATATCACCTAGCTTTCGCGTTGGGTAAGGCTTATGAGGATGACATGGCCTTTGAGCAATCGTTTGAGAAGTATAAATTGGGTAATGAGATAAAAAGACGATACAGCGGTTATGATCGAGAAGACAACAAACTCAGAGTTGATGACATAATAAATGTTTGTGATAGAGATTTCTTGGAAGCTATTTCAAGTGGCGGAAATCCTGACAGCAGCCCAATTTTTGTTGTAGGACTGCCACGGTCTGGATCTACTTTGTTAGAGCAAATTTTGGCTAGTCATTCTCAAGTTGAAGCCACTGCTGAGTTACACTTTATTAGCCGAATTGCTGCACAACTAGAGGGTAATAGAAAGCGCGGAGAAATTCGGCGTTACCCAAAGCTTCTAGCTGAGTTGAGTGAGGAACAGCGTTTTGATTTCGGACAACAGTATTTAGATGCATGCTCGGTTTACAGAGGTGATTCTGGATGTTTCATCGATAAGTTACCCAATAACTTTATGCATATTGCATTGATTCAGACGATTCTGCCGAATGCGAAGATTATCGATGCAAGGAGATCTCCCATGGCGGCATGTTTTGCTAATTTCAAGCAGCTATTTGCCGAGGGTCAAGCATTTACTTACAGTTTTGAGGATATTGGGAATTATTATGCGGATTACCTGAGATTAATGAATCACTGGGATGTTGTTATGCCAGGGAGATGTCTAACAGTTTCATACGAGTCAGTTGTGACTGATTTAGAAACACAGGTAGAAAGAATACTGAGACATTGTGGTCTAGTATTTGAGGAATCGTGCGTTACGTTTTATCAGAATGATAGAGCTGTTCGATCTGCGAGTTCAGAGCAAGTGCGACAGCCAATTTTTCAAGGTGGACTTGATCAATGGCGCAACTACAGCCAGTTTCTTGGCCCAATTGAAGGTGTATTAAAGGCTCAAAGTATAGATACTACTTTGTGAGAGTTGATCTAACTTAGAGTTATTTGATATCGCCATAAGTCTCTTGCACTTATCCATTGTTGCATAGTTTGTTGTGCTAAAGTAAAAATACGATGCTTCATGAAGGCGTCATAATAAGATGAAAAACTACAAGCATATTCAATCAGGGGGCTGAGACTATGTTAAAAAAAGATGCTAAATCTTTAGCGATTAAATCCAAACGATACTCTCCAAAACCGCTTGCAGCCATGGTGGCCGCATTATCAGTTGGCATGTCGCCAACGCTTTTAGCACAACAAGTTGAGGAAGTTATTGTTACTGCAACAAAGCGTGCAGAGAGTACACAAGAAATCCCAATGGCTATTTCAGTTTTAGGGCAAGAGACACTGAGTAATTTAAATATTACCGACCTGGAAGATTACGTTACTATGCTGCCAAATGTTAGCTACATCGGCTTGGGACCTGGCAGTGGTAATGTGTACATTCGTGGAATTTCTTCTGGTGGTGAGAGTGGCCTCGGAGCGAACCCGAGTGTTGCTGTTTATTTAGATGAGCAACCTGTCACTGCAACAGGAGCCTATCTTAATCCTCATATATATGACATTCAACGCATAGAGGTTTTGGCTGGACCTCAGGGCACGCTTTTTGGAGCTAATGCCCAATCTGGAGCCATGCGGATTATTACCAACAAGCCTGATCCTACGGCTTTTTCTGCGGGGATTAATCTGGATGTTAATGCTCCAAAAAGTGGCGATGTCGGCGAGACGGTAGAAGGCTTTATTAATATGCCTATCTCGGATCGCGCTGCTCTAAGGGTAGTAGGTTATTCAAAGCGCGAAGGTGGGTTCATTGATAATGTCAAAGGAGAGCATACATTCAGGCATGGCTTTATTAGAGCCGGTTTAGTGGCAGGTGGTGCAACAGAGGCTCAGGCTCAGGCATTGGCGCCAGACTTTACTTATAACAATTACACCGAAGGCGACATTGGTAATGTGGCTGAAGAGAACTTCAACGATGCTACTACCGTAGGTTTCAGGGCGGCCCTTGCTGTCGATCTAAATGATAGTTGGACAGCAACTGCGTCTGTAATGCACCAAGATCTCGAATCTCAGGGTGTTTGGGACCATGATCCAACTGTTGGAGATTTGCAAGTTATGCGACTGTTGCCAGATAGTATTGATGATGAGTGGACTCAATATTCACTCAAAGTTGAGGGTGATGTGGCGGGTGGAACTCTTACTTTTAACTATGGTGATTTAGATCGCGACTATGAGGTAGATGCTGATTACTCTCTATACAGCGATTACTATGTTTCTGGCGGATATGTTCAGCCTTACTACTCTTGCTATGCCGCGGCTTATGGGTGTTCTGATCCCCGTACACTGTACGAAGATCATGCAAATTATCAGCGCGAGACGATTGAACTTCGTTATGCTTCAGATGCAACTAAACCGCTTCGATGGCAGGCCGGCTATTACTCTGTCGATGTAAAAAATAGAGATGATGCAGAGTGGCATGTACTTGGTCTTGCTGATCTAGGCATGGTAACAGCTATTGATGCTCCTGATATTTATTGGACAACTGACTTCAGAAGAAGTTATGAGGAAGAAGCTTTGTTTGGAGAGGTCTCTTATGACTTTGACGAAGTACTTTCAATTTCAATGAGTGTGAGGCATTTCGATGCGGAAAGTTATCTTGATGGCTTCTCAGGGACTGTTTGGTGGCCATGTGGTGGTGGACCGAGTGCTGCAGCTCAAGAGGCGTCAGGTCAATATAGACCTACAAATAACTACGGCGCTGACTGTGCTGACTCCAATAGAATTACTGCATCAAAAGATGAGGTATACCGCTTCACTGCTGAATGGAATGCCACTGATGACATCATGCTTTATACGGCATGGGGCGAGGGTTACCGACCCGGCGGTCTGAACCGATTCTGTTCTGTTGATAATGAGGCCGACTATGGTGGACAAGGAAGAGATGATGCGACAGGAGCGAAATGTGACTTTGTACCTGATTTCTTGACCTCATACGAAGTAGGAATGAAGGCTACCCTGTTTGATGGACGTATGCTGCTTAACGCAGCTGCCTTTATGCAAGATTGGGATGACTTCCAGTTCTCTCGCTTAGATACGTCGATCTCACCAGTAACTCTGACGTATAACATTGGTCAGGCGCAGAGTGACGGTATTGAAGCTGACTTCAGTGCGATGATTTCTGAAAATTGGAGTCTTACCGGTGCGTTCTCATATATCGAAGCTGAACTCAGCCAAGATTATTATCAGAGTGATGGTTTAGAGGCACCTACTGCAGCAAAGGGAACAACTCTTCCTCGAGTACCTGAAACTAAGTGGAATCTCTCATCGAGATACAGCCTAGATTCTGGTTGGTATATGCAGGCAAGCTACATATATACCGGCGAGTCGTTTAATAACCTTTATGATGGCGGAACGATCCCAACAAAGCGATATAAGCAAAATGATTATCAAATCCTAAATGCTTCAGTCGGTTTGGATCTAGAGTCATGGCGCGCAGAGATGTATGTTCGTAATTTGACTGATGAGCGGGGCGAAGTTTATAGAAATGCCGTTAATTGGGATGATCGAATCATGACAAATAGACCTCGAACTCTTGGATTAAGCATGAGTGTTAAGTTCTAGGTTTTTAGGTAGTTAGGAAAGGGCGCCTCAGGGCGCCCTTTTTTGTTTATTCTTTAGATTCTTTAAGAAGTTTCTGCTCATATTCACGAATCTTGGACATCATGTCATCTCGTTCAACATACGTACCACGCAAGGCTCTGTCACCAGTTTTAGGATAGAATTCACCGCGCCCATGCAAAATCCGACGGTTATCGAACATAATTAAATCCCCAGCTTTGAATGGAAATTTAATTTGGTACTGAGTGGAATTTGCTTTTTCCATGAAGCATCTGAGAGCAGCATAGATATCATCCATATCTTCATAACGGGCTTTTAAAGGCGCTCTAGAAAACGGAAGTAGTCGAACTTCAAATGGCTCATCTTGGTCATCCAACCCAATTGTTGGGGCTTCCCATCTATAGTCTGTAGGGCCTGCTCTATTGGCATAGCACCATTTAGTTTTTGTCAAAGTTTCGTAATGATGGGGAAACTCTTTTTCAATATCTTTTGCTATTTTAAAGCCGTCTGTGAGAGTACTGTGCCCCCCTTTAGCTTCAGCTATCCTGCAATGTAAAATCTGAATGCCAGGCGGTGACTCTCGCGTTGGTATGTCCGTATGAGCTGCTAAATAGTGGCTAGTGTTAGCTAGCGTATCGCTATTAGCCTTTGATATGACATCAAAGATACGATCAAAATGTGTCTCTCTGATAGGACCGACACGCAAAGCGAATTTTTCAACTAGCGATTTATCAGTTGTGAGGCCGCGTAATCTAACCATGCCAAAACGAAGAGTTGTTTGAAGAGCTTTGTACAATAATTCTTCATTGATTAATCCGTCTACAGTTTTAAAACTTGGTGGTTCTGAAAAATCAGATGCGTCCCAAAGTAGTTTTTCGACTGAATTTTCAGCATTCTTATCGGTACTGTGCGCGAACAACCAGCTAGGATTATATCTACTGATATGGCCGTCTCCACTCCAGGTAACAACTAGAGCACCTTGCTCATCAATATTAACTGATTCAGGTCTGATATCGAGTGGAATATCCCGAAGATCAAGCAGATGCTCTCTAGTAATAAAATTTAAGCATTTCTCGCAACAACAATTGTCCCTCAGCCAAATAGGGTGAAAAGTGGAATGCTGGTTATCACTCCATTGAGTGATTACGGACTTATGTTTGATCTGGACAGAGGTAATACTTTTTCTGGGAGGCCAATAAAGATTGTCAGGTGTTGGAACAGTGTTGATCGAGTTCATGACTATTACTCTTTAAATTTAGTTTGATATGGTTGCTTCAAGATTAAGTAACAAGCTCTTTAACGGCTCTGCGGGTAGACAGGATTTGCGTAGCTCCAAGTCTACGTGTAATAAAAATTGGGAACATCTCGCAATTAAGTTGTCATTTAAATCTCTCATCTCATGTTTTAGATCTAACTTCTTTCCCTCTGCAATAATAATATCAGTCACCACATTGATTACATCACCAGCGTTACATTCTTTAAGGAAATCAACTTTCATATCCACTGTAAAATAACTGAATCCACGATCAACATATTCTTGATCTGCGCCGAGTCTGATTAGGACTACTTCACTTGCTTGGGAGAAGACCTCAGCATAATGACTATCGTTCATATGACCATTAAGATCTAGCCAAGTGGTTGGTACCACTCGATGTATAGTTTGAATATTGTTTCGATGCGTTAGTAGGGTAGTAAGGTTTGAATCCATAGTTTTTAATTGGGTATCTACAGTATTAAGCAAATTGCCCGCTCCCCAATCATTTAGTTTCAGAGCCCGCATCATTCCAACGAGGTTATCGTCCCTGATGTGCTCAAGGTCAGTAATTGAATGATGGCCTGATTGGTCATCAGATTGATCACTAATCTTTGATACTAATGCTTGGGAAAGCTCGGGTACATCCATTAATTTGGTCCAAGGCCATTTAAGCGCAGGTCCAAACTGTTCAATAAAGTGTTTCATTCCAGCTTCTCCTCCCGCAATTCGATATGTTTCAAACATACCCATTTGAGCCCACCTGAGACCAAATCCATAGCGAATAGCATTGTCGATTTCAGTTGTCGTCGCGATATCATCATTAATCAACCAAAGTCCCTCACGCCAGACTGCCTCCAGTAGTCGATCAGCAATATGGGCATCGATTTCCTTTCGAATAACCAGCGGATACATACCTAGATAAGATATAACAGAAGATGCTCTATTTGCAGTCTCGATTGCTCCTACGAGCTCAACCAAGGGCATTAAATAGACGGGATTAAAAGGATGAGCAACAATTATCTGGTCTGGATTTGATGATAAATCTTGCAACTCTGAGGGCTTAAATCCTGAGGTAGAGGAAGCGATAATTGCCTTATGAGAACAATACTGCTGTATCTCATCGAATATTTTGTGTTTTACATCCAACCTTTCTGGAGAAGATTCACTGATCCAGTCCGCATTGGTTACAGTTTCAGCAATCGACTCACAAAAACAATATTTACCCTCAGTAGGTAGCATATGGTCATAAAGTCCTGGCATAGACCTTCGAGCATTAGTTAATGTTTGTTCAATGATTTTTTGTGCATTTGGATCAGGGTCAAAAATCTTTACATCAAAGCCCATTAGTAAAAATCTCGCGGCCCAACCGGCGCCTATAACGCCAGCTCCAATAACAGCAAATTGCATATTACTTTTCAATGGAGTATTACCTAGGGTATTGTTTAGTAAGACCGAGCTGACTGCGAACCATCTCAGGCCCTATAATCTGAGACCCCATTGCTTCAATAATTCCAACCGCTTTTCTAACTAAATCCTCATTGGAAGCTAGAACACCTTTTTCTAACCATAAGTTATCCTCGAGTCCAACTCTTACATTACCTCCAGCTAATACGGAGGCTGCTACATAGGGCATTTGATGACGTCCAATAGAAAATGAGGACCAATTCCAACTGCTAGGTATATTATTGACCATAGCCATATAAGTATTCAGGTCATTGGGTGCTCCCCAGGGTATTCCCATGCAAAGCTGAACAAGTACAGGATCTGCGATGACACCCTCTTTGGCTAGTTCCTGAGCGAACCATAGATGACCGGTGTCAAAAGCCTCTATTTCCGGTTTCACACCAAGTTCAGTCATCATGCTTCCCATTGCTCTTAACATCCCCGGTGTATTAGTCATGACATAGTCGGCCTCAGCAAAGTTCATCGTCCCACAATCAAGGGTGCATATTTCAGGGAGACACTCGGCAATAGGTTCCATCCTGCTTTCAGCACTCCCCATGTCGGTGCCATTTTGCAATGGCAATGGTGCTGAGGGAGGTCCAAATACAATATCACCACCCATTCCAGCGGTAAGATTTAATACGACATCAACCTTAGAATCTCGAATTCTATTGGTTACTTCTCGATATAACGTTGGATCCCTTGATGGAACTCCAGTATCTGGATCTCTCACATGACAATGAACTATGGAAGCGCCAGCTTCGGCAGCAGCAATTGCACTCTCAGCTATTTCTTTAGGAGAACGGGGTACCTCGTTGCTACGATTTTGAGTACTGCCTGATCCGGTGATGGCGCAGGTTATAAAGACATTCGAATTTATATTTAATGGCATAGACCGCCTCTATTATTAAAATTATTAGTGTATTCGAGCCCCTTGCTGAATTAATTTTTTTTGTACTTTCCTGATATCAACATTAGCGACATCTACATTACTTTGAATTGAAGTAGCAGCGGCAACTCCGGCACCCTGGCCGTTTACTGCACAACACATCATATTGCGAACCGCAGCATGAGAGTCTTGGTCTCCTCCAGTACATCGGCCAGTGACTAAAAGATTAGCTACACCTTTTGGTAACATTGATCTATAAGGTAACTGGAAATAACGACCGGTTGTTGGAAGAATTAGAATTCCATAGCCATCAATAAATTCTGGAAAGATGCCAATGCTGTCATCAAATCTTCCTTGGTTACGAACATCCTGAGAAGTCATGTTGTAAACCGCATCAATTTTTCTTGTATCTCGAACACCCAGAGTCATACCAAAGTTTCTGAGTTTGGCATTCTCACATCCAGGATTGAACCTTTTTAAAGCCTCAATAGCCAGCATTGCCTGACGACGGCCCTCCATTTCACCCTTTGTGAGATGGTCTGGGTTGGTCGCGTCTAATCCAGCTAAGTGGACTAGATTTAGATAGCTAAGATCTCCTTGTTCACTCAAAGCACCCCATGTCCCAGTAATTGTATTAAGATTTTTAGGAATTAAACCTGACTCAATGGCTTTCTCAAATGGCTTTTTTAGGTAAGGAGAAAATAATTTATCTTCCTTGCCAGAGGTTTCCATTGCCCAGTCTGGGCCGCACCAGTCGCTATAGGTGTGTGGGTTTGACTTAACATCTTCTATAAAGCGAGTTTTGTTGACACCATTCATTGAGAACATAACAGATGCTGCCATCATTTGTTCCAAAGGCGTTTTGTGTACAATTGCGCCAGCCCTGTATGCGATATCAGCGTCCCCTGTTGCATCAATAACACGCTGAGCTAATATAGCCTCTCGCCCCGCCTTACTCTCAACAATAACCCCTTTAATCACACCTTCCTCGACTAAAGTCGCAACCATAGTTCTGTGAAGCATCGGAGTAATTCCAGCCTCTTGAACTAAAACATCTGCGACATACTTAAAAGCTTCGCCATCAATTGCGTCACTTTTAGATTGGGGCTCGGGATTGGATGCACCCATAGATTTTGCTCTTTGCTCAAATTCTATTCCAATACCTTCACTATCAACTGTGTTGTCATGACGATACCAAGCGAAACCTTCCACACCTACCTGAGTTAAATTTCCACCAAAGCATCCGTACCGCTCAAGCAATGTTGTTTCGGAGCCAGCTCTTGCGGCCGCAATAGCTGCCGCTAACCCACCTGGCCCGCTACCTACGACCAGCACCTCGGTTTTATGTATGACAGGAGTCTCTCGAGCTACTTCTTGAATAGTTTCCATAATGGCACCACATATTATTTTCTAATTATTAGAACCGAGCCGCTATTTGAATAACTTTAAATCAAAATTAAATTAAATAGTAACTAAATATTTCTCTCATTAGATTTTAAAGTGGATCTCAAAAGGAGATTATGTTCAGTGCCCGCCCCCCTTATATTCAGAGGGGCTCTATTGATGATTACTAATTATTATTTTTACAAGGAATGGTTAAGATCTTGTCTAGGAAGAGTGAGCTCCTTCGATTTAACTAGAGCGCCGAAGTCGTGTTCTAGCCAGCGCACTAGAGATAAACATAATAAGACCATAATTGGTATAAGAGGAACCGAGCTTAGTACTGTAATTGATAATACTGTATCAAGCGCTCCAGATTGTAGTATTCCAGCAGTTACAAGAGCAAGTAATACCGCCCAAACAACGCGGCTCCAGCGACGTGGCTCTTCATCACAGGGTAGATTTTTCGCACAGATACTTGAAATCACATATGCCGAGGAATCTATTGTTGTTGCAGAAAAAATAATCGATAAGATAGTAAACAAGGCCAATGTGATTTTACCAAATGGCAACGACTCTATAACCAGGGCATTTACGTACGACATGCCTTGCGTTGTTAAAATATTAGATACATCTAGTAATCCGTTAGATTCAAGGTAGAGAGAGTAACCTCCCATAACCGCAAGGACTACCCAAGTTCCCAAGCATCCCCAACAAATCACTCCTAGCACCAGTTGGCGAATAGTTCTACCTCGAGAAATGCGGCCAAAGAAAAGCGCGATCATACCCGTATATGCAAGCCACCAAGCCCAATAAAAACCGGTCCATGCCTCTGGGAATCCACCATTATCTATAGGATCGGTCCAAGTGGCGGTGCTAATAAAATTGTTAAACATCAGACCAATGCTGTTTACCGTGAGATCAAGAATAAAAACACCAGGGCCAGCGATGAGGATAAATAGAACAGCAAGAAAGGCAAGAACCATATTAACATCAGCGAGCACCTTGATCCCAGACTTAAGACCTCGATAAACGCTTGCACCGAATAAAAGAGTCCAAAGTGCAAGAACAGACATTTTGATGAGCATACTATCTTCGATTCCAAATAACGTTGATAGCATTGCTGACAACATTGGGACGACTAGGCCTAGGGAAGTTGTCACTCCGCCAACGATACCGAGCACAATAAGAATATCTATCGTAGTTTTTATTTGGTTGCGGCCTTTGGTCGGCAGGGCGCCATCACAGGCGCTGCTTATGCGCAGGACTTTATAACGTTTCACATAAAGCATATACGCTATTGGAACCGCTGGGACAGCATAAATAGACCAAGGCACGATACCCCAATGTAGTAAAGGATACATATGAGCCCATTCAAATGATTTAGATGATCCAATAGCTATGTCTAGGGGTGGCGTTTGAAGGTAGAAAATAGGTTCTGAAAAACCCCAAGTTAGCACCGCAGCTCCAATAGCAGCGGTAAACATCATAGCTACCCAGTGGGTATCCGAATATTCGGGTGGCTCGTCTGGAGCACCTAATTTAACATGTCCAAATCGACCGAAAGCTAACCACATACAGAATCCAAAAGCAGCTAATGCGACGAGAAGGTAGAGCCATAAGAAGTTATCCATGATAAGGGCTCGACCATCCGCCAGAAGCTGAGATGCGCTCTCTGTATAAATCATTAGTGGGATTGCGCAAATAAGAACGACAAATACGGCCGGGATGAATACCGCCCAGTCAACTTCTGGCTCATTGTTTTTTATGTTTGTTAGTTCACTCATAGTCGACATCTTATTAGTCCTAGGGGATATTTAGGATACCATAACGTATAACTAACACATAAACAGGCTAAGACTGCTGATGATAGATATCATTTGCTAGATCATTGGCGTCATCTTATCTATCAAATGAGCAAGTTCAGGTTTGTGCTCTCGAATTTCTTCAGCACTTAGGCCATGCAATTCGTGGGGAAAAACCAGCCACTGGTTAATTTCATGGATAAAATAGTCTGGGGAGCGACCTGTCTTATTGTTGCTGGGTTTGAAGTAGGGCGTAGCAATACGAATCTCAGGTGTGTTTTTCTTGCAAGCCTGCTTTAGATCATCAATAGTCTGCTGGATAGATAGTCCAGTGTCATATACATCATCCACAATCAGAAGAGAGTCTTCGGATTCGAGCTGTCGAATCACATAACTGAGACCGTGAACCTTTACATTTTTACTACGCTCACCAATACCTGAATATGAGGATGTTCTGATTGCAATATGATCAGACTTGATACCTAAAACATCAAGGAACTCTTGGACTGCGATACCAATTGGAGCACCACCACGCCAAACTCCAACGATATAATTAGGTCGATAACCACTCTCAAACACTTGCCAAGCAAGGTTAAAAGAATCCTCTAGTAATTGTTGGGCTTGAATGTAGTGCTTTTTCATTTATCTTACTATCCAATGGTAAAGTGCCGCACACCTATGATCATAACATAAGCCTTTAATCTCCAGTATGCAGCTGAGTATAAAGAAAAGCCCCGAGCAGTCTGGCTACGCGGGGCTTTGTTGTTTCAGCTTAACTTAGAAATCAATACCGAGGCGAACCATTAATTGCCTTGGACCAATGAGTTCATCGCCTGTCGCACCAACACCAAAGACGTCAGTAAATCGAGCATTAATTCCATTTTCATCAGTAAGATTTTTACCGATTAACTCGACTCGCCATGAGTCATCACCATTTGGATGGAAACCAACAACCAGATCGAGAACGTCATAGCTTGGAACAATATCTGTCTCTGCATTGTTGAAGATACGATGCTTAAAGTCTCCTCGATAGGTATACTGTAGAGAACTTCGCATCTCACCCCAAGAATCAATATCAGTATTCCAATTCAAGGCAATATTACCAGTAAAACTTGGGGTCTTAGCCAGCTCATTGCCATTAACATTCTGGATCTGATCAGCTCGTGCTATTTGAATTTCATCACTAAATAGATTGAAACCCTGACCTAAAAGTGCGTTTCCAGCAGCTTCGGACTGGACATTATCAAGAGCAAGATGATCTGAGGTGATTTCAGTATCTAGCCAAGCCATTCGAGCATCTAGGATTAGGGAGTCAGTTAAGAAGGCAGAAAATTCAAGTTCGGCTCCAAAAATTTCTGATTCAGGAATATTACCTACCCCACCATTAAAGACTTCGGGATCAGTCGCCTGATATTGGAGATCTGAGTAGTCGTAATAAAAAGCGGCCGCATTTAAGCGGACTCTGCCATCGGCTAAATCAGTTTTAAGTCCTACCTCGAAAGCATCCACAACTTCCTCTTCAAAAACAGGTAGCACAACTATAGGGGCAACGACCGACTCAGTTCCATATGTTAGATTTGATCCACCAGGTTTGAAACCACGAGTGAATGATCCAAACAGCATTGTAGTCTCATTGATGTCATGCTCTATCACGAGCCTTCCTGTAACTTTATCACCCTCAATTTCAAGGATGTCGGTACCTTCTCTACCGTAGTAGTTGGTTACCTCACTGTAGACATCGTCTTCAGTATATCGAAGCCCGAAGACAGTTCTCCAAGCATCATTAAAATTCCATGTCCCCTGCCCATATAGTGACATGGAGTCCCTCTCAGGCTTGGAGTCTGAGATAAATCCAACATCTCCACCGTAGGCATATATGACATCCAAAGTAAATGGATCAAAGGTACCGTCAAATCCAAAATCAAGCCGCTCCAGGATACTTATCTCTACTTCTGTATCCAGATAGAACATTCCGGCAACCCAATCTAATTTCCCAAATAGTCGCTCTGAGGACACAAGATTTATTTCCTGTGTAACGGTAGTCTGTTTGTTAGTCTCTGGATCATATTCGCTTGGAAGAAGAGCAAACGGAGGTAAGAAATTAAGGTCAGCTCGATCGTTATCTCGCCTAATCAAGATTTCATCATTTTGATAGCTTGTAAGAGATTTAACACTAAAATTCTCGAAATCCCATTCTAGGACTGCGCTGTAAAGTTCTGATTCGAGTTTATACTCCGCCACTGAATTCTGGCGAAGTTTTCTAGCACCTGGGGTTTGATCTAAAAGACCCTTTTGAGCGGCTCCATTTTTATCTTCATCAAAATATTGAGCTGTTAAATTAATTCGGAAGGTATCGGAGGGTTCGTGCAATAGTTTAACTCTGGCAGATACACTGTCAGCGTCGTCTAGATCTTGCCCAAGAGTCAAGTTTTCTGTAAACCCATCGCGAGTATTGGAGATTAATGAGGCTCGCAATGCAGTATTCTCACCAAGCGGCGTATTGTATGCGGCTCGTGCTTTGACTAATCCATAGTCCCCGAGAGTAAGGTCTGCTGTTCCAAATGAACTGTCTGTTGAAGGCGCTTGAGTAATTATATTAATTGCTCCTCCTGTCGAGTTCTGCCCGAAGAGAGTTCCTTGAGGTCCTCTCAACACCTCAATTCGCTCAAGATCTAAAAAGTCGGTTTGTAATGCAAATGGAGATGCCACATAAATTCCATCAAGATGATAGGACACTGAGGGATTAGCAATCGCGTTCTGATTTGCTTCATTACCAACACCTCTGATGGTAATAACTGTTTTAAAGCCTTCATTCTTTGCGATGTTTACACCAGGGGCTATAGCGCTTAGATCTACAAAAGAGGTAACTTGGCGGTTATCAAGATCTTGTCCACTAAGTACAGTAATTGCTTGGGATAAATCTTGCAGACTTTCGCTACGTTTTTCTGAGGTAACTATGACCTCTTCGAAGACGAGCTTAGATTCCTGACCGAGGGTGGCGGAACTTAGCAAAACAAGGATTGCAGTGGTTAAGGATTTGATCGGAAAGGGCGACGGATTCATACGGATTCCTTATGAAGAGTTGATGACAATTAGTTTTGACAGGAGAAGCCTGAATTGTATGTATAATCGAACTTTTTTTCCACTAGACTTTTAAAATTTTAACGTTAAATAATTAAGCAGGGAAACATGAGATCACTTCTTGAGCGTTTTTTTAAACTCGACGACCATAATACGTCTATTGGCTCTGAAGTTGTTGCCGGAGCAACTACTTTTATCACTATGGTTTATATCATATTTGTCAATCCCCAGATGATGGCCGCGAGCGGGATGGATCAAGGGGCAAGTTTTGTAGGGACATGTATTGCTGCGGCACTCGCTTGTTTTTTTATGGGCCTCTATGCAAATTGGCCCGTGGGAATGGCGCCAGGGATGGGACTTAACGCTTTTTTCACCTATACAGTTGTCGGAGATATGGGTTACAGCTGGCAAATTGCATTGGGGGCGGTCTTCCTTGCAGGCATCTTGTTTGTCATTATGAGTGTGACTCGTCTTCGCCGATGGATGTTGGATAGTATTCCTTTAAATATGCGTATTGCGATGGGAGTTGGAGTAGGCCTATTTGTAGGCTTTATTGGCTTGAAAAGTGGTGGAATTATTGTTGCAAATGGCGCTACTTATCTAACACTGGGAGATCTTACTCGACCTGACACTGTGCTTGCAGCCTTCGGCTTCACCGTCATTTCAGTTCTCTCTATCCGAAAAGTTCCCGGTGCAATTATTATTGGTATTCTCAGTACTACAATAATTGCACTTTTTATGGGACTTGTTGAGTTCAATGGCTTAGTCGCAGCACCGCCTGATATAACGCCAACGTTTATGCAATTGGATATTCTTGGTGCCCTCGATGTAGCTATGGTCAGTGTGGTGATAGCATTTTTATTTGTGAACTTATTCGATACTGCGGGCACTCTGCTTGGCGTTGCTAGTCGGGCAGGGTTAGTTGATGAACAAGGGAATGCTCAAAATTTGGATCGAGCATTAAAGGCTGACAGTAGTTCTAGTGTGATGGGCGCATTCTTCGGCTGCGCCCCTGTAACAAGCTATGTGGAGAGTTCTGCTGGTGTGGAGGCAGGTGGCAGGACTGGGCTGACCGCAGTTGTTGTCGGGATGTGCTTTTTGTTAGCAATTTTCTTTTCTCCACTGGCCTCCATGGTCCCAGCTTATGCAACAGCAGGCGCACTTTTTTATGTAGCAATTTTGATGCTCGGTGGTATGGAGAGTCTTGAATGGTCGGATATGAGTGAGGTGCTTCCGGCTTTGGTGACTATTATTATGATTCCACTGACATTCTCAATTGCTAATGGGATCGCATTAGGTTTTATTGTCTATGTAGTTGTCAAAGTATGTGTTGGTAGGCAAGCAGATGTTACTTTCGGGGCTTGGGTTTTAGCAGCTATCTTTTTAGCTAAATTTATTTATCTATAAATATTCTGAAACCAATACCTCTTTATTTTGATATTTTAGGGTTCGACTTTATACATTATTGCTAACTCGAACACCTTTATTATCCAACTTAGTTATGATTTGAACTTTACTTTAATGTTGCTCTAATACATCTTTTTATTCAAATAAACTCAATGGGAACGGATCGTTTACCAAATGAAAATGCATAAAATAATAGTATTTACCGTCATTGCAGCCTTAGTCGGCTTCCAAGAGTCCCTCCTGTATGCTGGGAGCCTTGTTCCAGGAAAGGGTTCATCTATTATTAGCCCTCGAACCGCTCTTGTATACACGACTGCCAAGGATACGGATAAACGCTTAACTCTCACTGATGAGCTTATTTTTGAACCCGGTATTCAGCCCTTTGAGACTGAAACAGCGATCTTTGTGAATCCTCAGAAACGCTTCCAAAAGATTCTTGGTTTTGGTGGAGCTATTACTGATGCGAGTTCAGAGGTTTTTGCCAAATTGTCTGATGAAATGCAAGAGGAATTGCTTAAAGCTTATTTCGATAAAGATGAAGGTATTGGCTACAATCTTATTAGGACCTCTATTCACAGTTCAGATTTTGGCAGTGCCAGTCACACTTATATTGAAGAGGGCGATAAAACTTTAGAAACCTTTACTATTGAAAAAGATCAAAAGCTGAGAATACCTTTTATTAAGAGAGCGATTCAGGCCGCCGGTGGCGACATTACCTTTTATGCAAGCCCTTGGACCGCTCCTGCATTCATGAAAACAAACAATAATATGCTGCAAGGAGGAAAATTACTTCCAGAATATTACGATACTTGGGCACAGTATTTCGTCAAGTTCATCGAGGCTTACGAGGCTGAAGATATCCCAGTATGGGGTGTGACTATTCAAAATGAACCCATGGCAGTTCAGCGCTGGGAGTCTATGATTTATACCGCTGAGGAAGAACGAGACTTCCTTAAAAATCATCTAGGCCCCACGTTTGAGCGTGAGGGATTTGGCGACAAAAAGATTGTTGTTTGGGATCATAATAGAGATCTGATTACGCGACGTGCAAACGTTATTTTTGAGGATCCAGAGGCTTCCAAATATGCTTGGGGAATGGGTTTTCATTGGTATGAGACATGGCAGAATCGAGGGAAAACACTTCATGAGAATCTGGCGCTAGTTAACGAGTCTTATCCAACAAAGAAATTACTCTTCACAGAGGGTACCAACGAGGCTTTCAGGGCTGATCGATTACAGTATTGGCCTAATGCTGAACGCTATGGCCACTCGATGATTAATGATTTTAATTATGGAACTGTCGGGTGGACAGATTGGAATATTTTACTAGATCACAATGGTGGCCCAAATCATGTTGAGAACTTTTGCTTTGCTCCCATTCACGCTGATACAACAACGGGTGAATTAATATATACCCCTACATATTACTACTTTGGACACTTCTCAAAGTTTGTGCGACCCAATGCTGAGAGAGTTAGCACAAGTAGCACTCGAAGCCATTTAATGTCTACCTCCTTTATAAATGAAGATAATCAAATGATAACTATCGTCATGAATGATGCGGATGAGACTGTTGACTATAAATTTTTTGTAGGTCAACGTCAGACCAAAGTGACTATTCCGGCAAGAGCAATGCAAACAATCGTTTACTAGTTATTAGTTTTGTTGGGCGAGAATTTGTATACTTATAGTCAAATTAACTTAAAGAGTATAACGATGAAGTTACTTCTTTTGAGTATGAAAAGTCAGGTTGGTAGTTTGTTCAATACTAAGGCCATCTTAATTACTGGATTATTATTTGGATTGTCTGCCCAGGCATCAGTTTTCCCAGATAAAGTCGTATCAGAAAAAATTGAAGGCGCTAAAAGGCATAACATTGTGTTCATACTTACCGATGACCATAGATATGATGCCATGGGCTTTATGGGACATCCGTTTATGGATACTCCACACCTAGATTCTATTGCTGAAGAAGGCGTGCATTTGAGTAATGCATTTGTCACTACCTCGTTGTGTTCGCCAAGCAGGGCATCGATCTTGACAGGTCTTTATACGCACAAGCACAGAGTTATTGATAATCAGCGTCTCGAGCAGGACGATGTAAAATATTTTGCTCAATACCTTGAACAGCAAGGTTACGACACAGCCTATTTCGGTAAGTGGCATATGGGCCAGAAAAGTGATCACCAGCGACCAGGTTTTGGTCACTGGGTGAGTTTTGCAGGCCAAGGTCATTATTTGCCACCTAACAATAAATGGACTTTAAATGTCAATGGAGAGCGCGTTAAACAAAAGGGTTATATCACTGATGAGCTGACAGATTATGCTATTGATTGGATGGAGCAAACCGAGCGTAAAGATAAGCCATGGATGATGTACCTTTCACATAAGGCGGTCCATTCAAATTTCACACCAGCCGAGCGACATCAGGGTATGTACGATGGTAAGGTGGAACTTCCTGCAAATCACAAAATCGAAGATTATAAAGAAAATACGCCCCGGTGGGTCCGTGATCAGAGAAACAGTTGGCATGGCATGGACTTCCCCTACCACAGCGAAATAGACATCACGCAGTACTATCAAAATTATACAGAAGCGTTTGCAGCAGTAGATGACAGTATTGGCAGGGTTAAAGCTCAGTTGAAAGAGATGGGTGTCTATGAAGATACTCTAATCATTTACATGGGCGATAATGGTTTTATGTTTGGTGAGCATGGGCTCATTGATAAGCGCGTCGCTTATGAGACGTCTATCCGTGTACCTATGGTTATGCAATTACCATCAGTAATTGAAGGCGGTCAAACCATTGAGAATGTTGTTGCAAATATAGATATTGGTCCAACCATTCTTGAGGCTGCCGGGTTGAAAACGCCATCTCACATGGATGGAAAAAGCTTCTTACCTCTGGCCAAAAAGGAGGTGATAAAGTGGCGAGATTATTTCTTATACGTTTATTATTGGGAGAAAAATTTCCCGCAGTCCCCAACCGTTTTTGCTTTACGAGGGGATAGATTTAAGTACATTACATATTATGGGCTTTGGGATACCGATGAACTATATGATTTAAAAAATGATCCTAATGAAACGACTAATTTAATAGCGATGCCAAGACACAAAAACACTATTCAGAAAATGAAACGTAACTTGTTTGCGATGTTAGCTGATCAGGGTGGATTGGATATTCCAATGAATGAACCAAAAGGATCCTCTCAAAATTTACGCTATCGAAAAAGAAGTGGAGATGGAGCCGCTGACTTCCCTGATGCTTTTGTAGTGGACAAGCCAGTCAATACGAATTCTAAGTAGGCACAATTCTTTTATGTAAGTCTAATTAAAATAGTTGAGCAATTAATGTGCGGTCTTAACAAGATAAGAACTACGCTTTCTGATGCGTTGGTCGGTTTTGAGAAGAGTTAACTTATTTGGCGACACTGTGAGGGAGTCATCCCCTCTAGTTTTTTGAAGAAGGTATAGAAAACAGATTTGCTATTGAAGCCAACTTTCAAATAGATATCCGTAATCGTTGTGGCCTTGTATTCTTCTGAAGTGAGCATTCGTTTCGCTTCTTCGATTCGATATCGGTTGATAAATTCATAGAAATTGATACCAAAATGCCGATTAATAAGCGAAGAAAGGTCTCTTGGTGAAATTTTAAGTGACTCGGCGAGTTTATCTAGAGTAATGTCTGGGTCCATGTAGATCTGTCCTCCCCGAATAGCATCATCTACACTCAGAGCTAACTCTGGCTGAAAAAACCGCTCGTCCCTCACTTTTTTTGTTATTTTGATCTCGTTTACTTGCTCGAAGGCGCCAAAATAACGAACGGCAGTAAAGACCAGCAAATTTACAAGCGCAAAAGTTATGTAATAACCTGTTAATCCTATGTTTACGAATAAACTAAAACTAAAGTTTGTGTAGATATTAATTATCTTAGCCGCAACGAGAATAGCTTCAGAAACCATTACAAGTAGAAAACCAATGACTAATGCCCTTAGCCATGAGAGATGTACCTTTTCCATATTGGAGTTCGTATCTTGCAAGCGACTGCTGTATCGACTAATGAGCGAAAAACATGCAATAGCATAAAAAACGCGTATTAATTTGCTTAAGAATTCCATGTAAACATAACTAGCACTGTAAACAAAAGATTCGCTATTGATCATTTCAAGCCTAATATCTTGTGGCTTGCTATAAAAAACTAATCCAATAAAAGTTATATAAGCCATTAATGGAATAAAGTGAAAAAGATCAATCTTTGTAAGGGAAAAATCTTTGAAGACGAGTGCTTTAAAACATAAATATAAAAGAGCCCCGTCAATATAATAAGCGACCATTGGGAAAAAATATAAGCTTGGAAATAAGTCGCGGGCAGTCATTTTGAACTCAGCGCCCCACATGACTAACTCATTGATGGGGATTAGTGCATGAGCAAGCAAAAACAGAGCTAGAAATAAAGTGCTTCTCTTATTCCTGTCGATAGTTAGGCAGAGGAGTAAAAAACAGAATAGACATTGCATCGCCGTCATTAACAAAATAACGTCATGGAAATTGAATAGCACTGAACTGAACTGAAGAGATTCCATAAAAGTAGTTTTCTCTCGCCATCCTTGCGCGATAAATGAATTCTGGTTATTTTATCAGCCTGCCCTAACTACTGACAAAAAGTCCTATATTTAGCACCATGCATCAAAATTTTATTTTTGCGACGAACAATCTTTGAATTTTGCTTTGTGTTCGACTATTTGGTCATAATTCTTTCTTTAAAAACACGCTGTTTAGGGTTTTCTATGCTTTGTAGGAACTCTCCAGATGCTAAACTAAAACTAATTCATCGTTAAGTCTACTTTTTGGGCGTTCGAGTAAATTATTCGGACGATTTTGACCGTTAAAAGTTTTACCCTCATAGAGAGGATAGACTTCCGGTTTTGTATTAGGCAACCCGAGGGGTTCAGATTTTCCGATTATTATTCTGGCAAAGCCAGTTAGAAATCACTCAGTAAGTATAAAAATACTATTGAAATTGTTTATTTAGGTGGGGTCCATCATGAACGTAAGTAAGAAGTTTTCCTTGCTGCCAATGTTTTTGGCGCTGATCCTCTCATCATGCGGTGGCGGTGGTGTTGGCGGCGATGCTGACCTAAATGTTGTCCGAACTGTATTCGCGGTTGGGGAGGTGGTTGAGGCGTTAGAAGATGGTGGATCCGTAGAGGGCGATGTGAGCACCAATGACCAGGGAAGTAATCTTGTATTCGCATTAGTTTCGGGCAGCTCAGTTGTGAATGGAGATCTTGTATTCAATGATGATGGGACCTTTGTATATACCCCTTTCCCCGATTTCTTTGGCGAAGATAGTGTGGACTATACGGTCACGGATTCGGTCTCGGGAGAAACGGATTCAGCTACATTAACCATAAGTGTTGCGAATGATTTTGAGGTAATCGAGGAGTACGGATGGAATTTGGTTTGGAGTGATGACTTCAATTCTGGAGAGCTTGATCCATTACTATGGAGCGCAGTAAATGGTGTTGTTTCTGGCGGTAATTTAGTGATTTCCGCACAAGCTGATATGACATCATCGGCCGTGGGTTTAAATCCGATGAGATTAGGAAGGGTTGAGGCTGTGGTCAAAGCCTCATCCGGCTTTGATGTGGCGGCTGTATTTAAACTAGCGCCTGTCCAAGATATGTATGATGGGAATAATAGTCTGGTCGCCCTAGAGACAGTTGATGAAGCGTTAGTTGCGGGTGCCCATTACGGTGTAGGTATCACTAGCGGCATAACAATGAATGCTGAGATGATAGAAACTGTTGATACTGACTTCCACACATATGCGATTGAGTGGGGCGCCGGTGAAATCAGATGGTACATTGATGATTCGCATGTCCATACGGTAAATACTCTTAATACCTGGGCATATCATTTGGCAGGTGGTGAAGTGGTTGCCGATAATGACGGTCCCTTTAACCAAGATATGCAGGTAATGTTTGAGCTTACCCTTGGAGAGTCAGCGATATCGGCGTCCGAGATTGGAGCCGCTGCTTCTGCGAGCATTGTTGTGGATAAAGTTAGTGTTTGGAAGTGTGATCCCTCAATAGAGTTAAGTGTGACTGACTGTGCCTCTAGGGTAAAAAGTAAAGTTACAAGACAAGCTTCAGACAGAATTGAAACGGTAGGATCTATAGACACAGATATCTTCAAGGGTGGATATTTTGACTCAGTCAGTGGGATTAAAATATCTGATTTACATCCTTTGGAGTGGCATTACACCGATGAAATAAAAGAACTCACATTAGGGACTGTAGGCGCTATCGATGTTGATGTTGCTCCAATGAATGCGGATTCATCGGAGAGCGTCATCGATGTGAGCACAGGCTCGGGTGTCACGAGTATGAGGATTGCTGTATCTCCGTCTGAGGTTGTGGGTCTGGAACCAGTATTAAATTTCGACATATTTGTCAGCAGCGAGGACACTTCTGCTGAAAAGTTCGACGTTAAAATGGAGTCAGGTGATACCAATGCAGGATTTAAGAGTTGGAATATAGCTGATGTCCCCAGTGATGAATGGGTTAGCGTTAGTGTTCCAGTGAACGAGTTTATCGATAACCCAGTTAGCGTTGATGGTCAGGAAATGCCTTTGAATGCCTCGTCCATTACCTCGCTTATGGCACTTGAGGTCACGGGCGAGGCACAAATCTACCTCCGTGAGATCTCTCTCTCGTGTGTTAGCTCTGAGAGCTGTATTCAAGGTCCTCTGGGTTTGCAATCAGAGGCAGCTCCTAAAGCTGAGCCTATACGTTATGAGGCTGAAGATTATATTGCTGAATCTGGGACTGGAGTAGAGGATACGACTGATGATGGGGGCGGACAGAACGTCGCATTTTTAAATGCCGGTGATTATCTGGTTTACACAATTTCGGCGCCAGGTATAGGCCCATATAGCATTGATTATAGAGTTGCTAGTTCAGGTGGAAGCGATGGCTTTAATGTATCCATTGATGGCGTTCAAATAGATAGCCAAATTGTGCCTGACACAGGAGATTGGCAAAACTGGACAACGCTGACCTCGCAACCATTTGAGCTGGTCGTTGGGATTTACACATTAAGAATAGACTTTCTGGATGATGGTCAAAATCTTAACTGGTTTGAATTACTTCCTCCTATTACCGAAATATTCATTGAAGCTGAGGATTTCGATGATGAGAGTGGTATCTCTCTTGAGGATACAACTGATGACGGGGGTGGCCAGAATATTGGATACATTGATGAGGGTGATTATGTTGAGTATGGGATCAATATCCCCTCAGATGGTACCTACCTAATTGAGTATCGACTCGCTAGTGCGGTTGACTCATTTGGCTTTGAAACGTCTATTGGTGGAGTGGTCGTAGATACTCAATCCCTCTTATCTACCGGCGATTGGCAGAATTGGATAACGCAAAGCGCTGAGGTCGACCTTGTGGCAGGTGAACAGACAATGCGCCTCGATTTCCTTGGTGGAGCTATCAATGTCAATTGGATAAGGCTCACTAGAAAGTAAGTTTGTGGAAAACAATTAATGGCACTGGTAAGGGAAATTTATGGTTCATGATTTGAAATTTAAGCGACATCTTTTGGCGGGCAGTATCGCCTTGGTGATCGCATCTAGTGCTTATTCTCAAGACAGAGAGCTTGCTGAGACTGCAGATCGAGAGGATGTAATTGAAGAAATAGTCGTCACAGGTATTCGAGCCAGTTTGCAACGCTCTATGGATATTAAGCGCGATTCAAAGGGTGTTGTTGACGGTATCTCTGCAGAAGATATTGGTAAGTTTCCTGATACTAATTTAGCTGAGTCTTTACAGCGAATTACAGGTGTTGCCATTGAGCGTGATCGAGGGGAGGGATCAAAAATCACTGTCCGTGGATTTGGTCCTGACTTCAACATTGTAAGTTTTAACAGTCGTCAAATGCCAACAACGGGTGGACGATCATTTGATTTTGGCAACATTGCTTCTGAGGGAATATCTGCCGTTGAGGTATACAAGTCAGGTCGTGCAAATGTCGCAACAGGCGGAATTGGTGCTGTAGTAAATGTAAAAACAAGCAAGCCACTCGAAATGCCAGGTATGAGAGCGGTAGTGAGTGCGAAAGGTGTTCATGATCCCGGTACGCGTGAAGGGAACAGTTTCAATCCTGAGTTTGCAGGATTGTTCAGTCAGACATTTGCTGAGGATACTGTCGGTATCGCCCTGTCACTGAGTAGTCAAACTCGGGATGGTGGAACACAGTCAGTGACAACTCAAAATTTCATGGGGCGTACCTTCGTCACTCAGGAAGACATTGACAACAACGTTTCTGCGGCTGAGTGGGGATCAATTCCAGTAGGCGATCCTTCAGCGATAAATTTTCCGACCGAAGTAGTGGACGGTATCTATGCTATACCGACAAATATCCAATACAACCTCGATGATTTCAGGCGTGAGAGGGTCAATGGACAGCTAACTTTTCAGTGGAGACCCATAGATACTCTTACTGGTACTCTCGACTACACATATGCTGAGAACCAAATTAATACCATGCATCAGGATCTATCGGCTTGGTTTGATCCAGGTTGCTCCACCAGAGAGAGTGAATGGATTCAGGAGGGTAATATTTGGTCCCCAACCACATACACACAGGTTGGTTGTGCTGCAGACAATTTGCAGGGCGTAGGTCTCTATGCGACGGTTGATGAAAATAAGTCTGCCGGGTTTAACATTGAATGGCAAGCCAGTGACAGCTTGACTTTGAATCTTGATTATCATGATTCAAGCGGTGAATCACGACCAAACAGTAAGCATGGATCTGGAGGTTCTATGGCGGTCGCAGCGCTCAATAGAATCACTACTCACGGATATTTTAGTTCAGACGGCATGCCCATACTAGAAATTGAGCTAGGTGAAAGAAATTCTTTTAATCAAATCTCTCAAGTTGATCAGATAGATGCAAATGATATGCAATTATCAGGTAGTTCCTTTGGTAGTTTTAACAATCGAATGGATGTCCAGCAATTGCAGTTTGATGGTGAATATATTTTTGAGGAAGGTCATAGTATAAGCTTTGGTCTTGCTAGGGTAGAGGTAGCTAACCGAGGCCAATCAAAAGGTATAGCTCGAAACGCTTGGAGTGGAGTTGGTGTGCCAGGAGATATATCTGATCTTCTGACAATTGATTCCATTGAGGGGGTTTTT
>ERZ802822.347-NODE-347-length-33375-cov-10.587723_pt1 | contig 33375 bp, 33 predicted proteins | sample MGYA00345649_ERZ802822 | MGnify/ENA primary metagenome ERZ802822 (study PRJEB30503, sample SAMEA104212359) | marine metagenome | biome: Westerlies Biome; feature: [SRF] surface water layer (ENVO:00010504) within the epipelagic zone...; material: water...
CTGGAGGAAATATTTTTATTATTTTTAAAAGTATTTTCAAATTAATATCCTAACTTAATTTATTGCCAGTAAGTTTAAATATAATAGCAAAGATTATTCCTGAAATAAGGCCTCCGAGATGAGCAAAGTTAGCAACATTTCCAAAACCAAATAAAGTTAGTAAACCTAAAAAACCTAGAATTAACCAAACTATCATAAATAAATAAAGAGCCGGGGGTAAGTCATACCTCATTTGTTTTGATTCAAGTTCTATAACCATACAGTAACCTAACATTCCATAAATTACTCCTGAGAGTCCGCCAAACAAGGAAGGGCCACCAAAAATATACTGTGTTAAATTTGAAGCAATAGATGAGAATAAAATTAATCCTAAAAAGGTAAGATGTCCATCGTTAAATTCTATTTTTGATCCTAAAACATATATCCATAAACAATTAAAAACCAAATGCGCAAAAGAAAAATGAATTAACATAGGTGTTATTAGTATCCACCAATCATTACTCAAGCTATAGGTTTCTTCAAAAGAATAGAAGTTTATATAGCCCTTATTAATTGACGCTAAATCAACTTTTAGAAACGTAAAAGGCTCTATAACAGAAATAAAGCTACCGTAATTAGATAATAATGAGATAGCTATTGAGATAAGTATTATTGGTATATGTAAATTCTTAATATTCACTTACGATTTGATTTTAGATATATCTAGACTCCATCCAAGCTTTTCTCTGCAAGCCTCAAAGAAATCATTATCTAAAGGATGAACTAACCTTAATTTGTCCTCCATTTTTGAGATTATAATATCTTCTAAATATGGAGCTGAAATATCTTCCTGGCCATCTGCACAAATTTTTGCTAACTCTAAAGGTCCTCGCAGAAGATTAACTTTAACTTGTTCATTTGAAGATATTACAAATGGACGTGACGAAATACTTTGAGGTAGCATTGGTAATATGGTCCACACATCTAATTCTGGATGAATAATGGGACCGCCTGCAGATAGTGCGTATGCGGTTGAACCGGTAGGGGTTGCAATAATTAAGCCATCTGACCTTTGCTCATAAACAACTTTGTCATTTACAGATAATCTATATCTCATTAGTTGTGTGTATGCACCTGAATGAATAACAATTTCATTTAGGCCGTATACGGTTGTTTTTTCAAATGTGGCGCTAACAAGGTTTCTTTCTTCAATTTTGCAATTTCCATCGATAATATCTTTTATCACAGTTTTAAAATCTTCAATTTTAATATCGGTTAGAAAGCCAACAGTACCCATATTAATTCCTAGTATTGGAATATTGGATTTAAGATAGCGCCTGGCGGATCCTAATAGAGTCCCGTCACCTCCAAACACAATAATCAAGTCTGTCTTTGTTGTAAATTCCTCATGACTTAGCGATGTTAATAACTCATTTTTATAATCTGATGATTCCTCAATAAAGACTTCAATAGAATATTTTTTTAAAGATATGATAAGTGAATCAAGAGCTTTATAATCTAAGCCTTGATATGATTTTTCTTTTGTATAAATTCCAATGTTTTTAAACATGCCGTTATTATACTCATTCATATAACTCTTACCCAATAAATCTAGTTACTATTGATATTTTTTAAACATTTAATTTCTTTTGAACAAAAGTATGTTTGATATAGAATGATTTTACTATTTACAAAATGTAAAAATTAATATGACGCAACTAGAACAATTTAGAAAAGAAACAAAAGAATGGTTAGATCAAAACTGCCCTCCCTCCATGAGATCCGGTGCAGATCCTTCGATTCCAGTTGATGAAGTTTGGGGAGGAAGAAAAGCAGAATATAAAAATCCGGAATCTAAAATATGGTTAGACAGAATGGGTGCAAAAGGCTGGACCATGCCATCTGTACCAAAAGAGTATGGAGGTGGCGGATTAAATGCTGAAGAAATTTCTATATTGAATCAAGAAATGTTTGCAATTGGTGCAAAAGGACCTTTGTTAAGTTTTGGTATTTGGATGCTTGCACCAGTATTACTTGAATATGGAACAGAAGAACAAAAAAAAGAACACCTCCCAAAAATTATTAAAGGAGAGATCAGATGGTGTCAGGGATACTCTGAGCCTGGATCAGGATCTGATTTAGCTAGCCTTGCAACAAAAGCTGAAGATATTGGAAATGAATTTTTAGTTAATGGTCAGAAAGTTTGGACTTCCTATGCCGATAAAGCTGATTGGATATTTGCTTTAGTAAGAACAGGACCAAAAGAACCTAAACATGATGGCATTAGTTTTTTGTTAATAGATATGGCAACTACTGGTGTTAGCACTAAGCCAATTACTTTAATATCAGGAAAGTCTCCTTTTTGTGAGACATTTTTTGATGACGTAAAAGTACCTAAAGAGAATCTTATAGGTGAACTTAATGCTGGCTGGGCGATTGCTAAAGCCTTGTTACAACATGAAAGAGCTTTTATTTCTAGTTTTGGTCTTGCTTCTGCTATGGGTAGTGGTAGAGACCTAGTTTCAATTGCAAAAAAACATGTTGGAGAAGAAGATGGCAAAATAAGTAATGGTTTTTATAGATCACAAATAGCTTCTCATAAAATTAAAGAGCATGCATTTGGTCTAACTTTAAAAAGAGCAAAAGATGAAGGTGGAAAAGCCAGCGCAACTGCATCAATGTTTAAGCTTTATGGAACTGAGCATAATAAAAAACGTCACGAATTGATGATTGCAGCTACTGGAATAGATGGTGTTGCTTGGGATGGCGATGAGTTTGATAAAAAAGATAAGGATCTTACAAAAGCCTGGTTAAGAACTAAAGGAAATTCTATTGAAGGCGGCACTTCTGAAGTTCAATTAAACGTCATATCAAAAAGAGTATTAGGTCTTCCAAGCTAGAAATATTTAATTAGGTAAAAAAATGAAATTAATACTTACAGAAGAACAAGAATTTCTTAGAGATACTGCTAAAGATTTTGCCCAAGAAAGAACACCCGTTACACACTTTAGATCTCTAAGAGATAATAAAGATGAAAACCTATGGGATAAAGACATTTGGCAAGAAATGGTTAATTTAGGATGGTCCGGGATTCTTATACCTGAGGAATTTGGTGGCTCTGATTTTGGTGTTGCAGGTATAAGTGTTATTTTGCAAGAATGTGGGAAAACCCTTACGCCCTCACCTCTTTTTTCAACAGGTGTTTTGGGTGCATATGCTATTTCTAATTTTGGAACACAAGAACAAAAAGAAAAATATCTTTCAAAGATAGTTAGTGGAGAAATTACAACTGCCCTTGCTGTAGATGAATCTAGTCATCACGATCCTTTTAAAACGCTATTTAAAGCAGAACAGAAAGGGAGCGACTTCTTGTTAAATGGTAAAAAAACTTTTGTAATTGATGGTGCTAGTGCTGATGTTTTAATCATCCTTGCAAGAACATCTGGTAATTCAGGTGATTTAGCTGGTTTAACTTTGTTTATTGTTGAATCAAATGTTGACGGTATTAAAAAAATAAAACTTGATATGGCTGATTCAAGAAATTATGCCAATATTGAGTTTAATGATGTTGAGTGCTCTAACAAAAGTATACTTGGAGCGCTAGAATCTGGTGGAGAGACAGTTGAAAGAATTCTAGATATTGGAAGAATTGCGATGTCTGCTGAGATGCTCGGTAATGCAGAATCAGCCTTTGAGACAACTATTGATTACCTTAAACAAAGAAAACAATTTGGGGTATTAATAGGTACATTTCAGGCACTTCAGCATAGAGCTGCAGAAATGTTTTGTGAAATTGAGCTAACAAAGTCTGCAGTTATGGCAGCTATTCATGGCGCTGACGAAAACTCAAACGAACTTCAGAGATTATCTAGTCTTGCAAAAACAATTGCAGGTGAAACTCTTAATCTAGTATCTAATGAAGCAATTCAAATGCATGGCGGCATTGGAGTCACTGATGAATATGATCTTGGATTTTTTATAAAAAGGTCTAGAGTTGCAGAGCAAATATTCGGGAGTTCAACATATCATACTGAAAGATATGCTAATCTTAGCGGGTTTTAAATTTAAAAGTTTGGTATGTATTATATAAAGTCCAACATAATTGGCTTTTTTACTTTTATATTAATCATTGTTGAATTAATAATTGGTTTTGGAACTTTAACAATTGTAAATATTCCAAGAGCTATATTTCCATTTAAATCCCTTAAAATTAAATTAAGCAAAATTTCAAATACTATTGGTGAATATACTGTTTATGGATTGAAGATTATCATGAAAATAATGCATAGAGATTCTATGCAAGTATTCGATAACAATGAGTTTGATAAAAATCAATGGTATATGGCCGTTTCGAATCATCAATCATGGGCAGATATTTTTATTCTTTTGGTAGCAGCTCACAAAAGAATTCCTCTTCTTAAGTTTTTTATGAAAAAAGAATTGGCTTGGATACCTTTTGTATTTCTTGCAAATAAGACTTTGAATATGCCATTTGTAAATAGACACTCAAAAAAACAATTAGAAAAAAATCCTAATTTAAGATTTAAAGATTATGAGAATACTTTACTAGCCTGTAAAAGATTTCTAAGGTCGCCTTCAACTATTTTTAGTTATGCAGAAGGAACAAGAAATAATTCTATAAAGCATAAAGCTCAGAATTCACCATACAAAAATCTTTTGATACCAAGAGTTGGAGGTATTGCAACTGCTCTTTCTGCTATGCCAAATATTGATGTTTTGGTCGACTATTCGGTTGTATATAAATCAGACAAAAGAGGAGCATGGGCCTTTTTAAAAGGTGATATGAGAGACGTAAAAGTTTCAGTTAAAAAATACAATATTCCAGAGGATCTTAAAAATAAAAACTATTCTACAGATGAAGAATACAGAAAGAATTTTAAAATTTGGATTGAAGGAATTTGGGAAGAGAAAGACAAAGAAATTGAAAGATTAAAGTTCTAATTTTTTTCTACTAACAACCCACCCGTTAGTATCAACATAAATCCAATTTCCAGAACTTATTCTCACACTACCAATAGTAATATCTTTATCCTTAATTCCAACCCCAACAGACTTATCTGTTTTCATTGGATAAGCATTTTTTGCATAAACTCCAATTGAAATATCTTTGATTACTTCAATATCACGAATGTAGCCATTTACAAAAATTCCTCTCCAATTATTTGAATAAGCTTTTTGTGCAACTTGATCACCGACCATTGAACATAATTTATCGCCAGCATGATTTATAACAAGAACTTTGCCCTCGCCATCTTCTTCAACCATTTCTTTAACGATACTATTACTATGAGGACAATTAGCTGTTCTAATTTCTCCACAAAACGTATCAATACCGCCATAAGAATTAAGAAAAATATTACCTATCAATACATCATTAGGAAAAGCATCGCATATATCAGGCACTGTAAAGTTGTATTTTTGCATTAGAAGAAAATTTTAAATTTATCTCATAATTATAATAGAATTAAAAATATATAAAAATGTAGAGTAAATTATGAAATCACCTATATGTGAAATGTTTGATATTGAATTCCCACTCGTAGCTTTTAGCCACTGCAGGGATGTTGTTGTTGCTGTCTCTAAAGCTGGAGGTATGGGAGTACTCGGTGCTGTCGGTCATACCCCTGAAATGTTGGAACAAGACCTTAAATGGATAGATGAGCATATTGATGGCAGACCTTATGGTGTAGATATCTTAGTTCCAACAACCTTTGAAGGCAAAGGGTCGTCTGTCTCATCGGAAGACTTAATAAACATGATTCCACAAGAATACAGAGATTTTAGAGCGGATGTTCTTAAACAACATGATGTTGATGGTGAATCATTAAGAAATCCTTCAGATTCAAAAAAGGTTGAAATGGATTCAGATTCTAGATTTGGAAAAAATCTCAAAGAAGAAGGAGCAAAAAAATTATTAGAGGTTGCTTTTTCTCATCCTATTAAGCTTATAGCGAATGCTTTAGGTGTTCCTCCTCATTGGATGCTAGAGATGGGTAAAGAAAATAATGTAAAAGTTGCAGCGCTTTTGGGTGCTAAAGAGCATGCCATTAAACAAGTTCAAGCTGGCGTTGATGTATTGGTTGTATCAGGAACTGAAGGTGGCGGTCACTGTGGCAGTGTTTCAACTATGGTACTTATTCCAGAAGTAAAAAGAGCAATAAAAGACTTGGGTGATGTCCCTATCTTAGCAGCCGGTGGAATTGCCACGGGTGAACAAATGGCTGGAATTATGACTATGGGTGCAGATGGTGTTTGGTGTGCATCGGTGTTTCTTCCAACAACAGAAGCTGAAACTTCTGAAAACATTAAAGAAAAAATGATACAGGCCACCTCAAGCCAAACTGTCAGGTCAAAAAGTAGAACAGGCAAGCATTCTAGACAACTTCAATCAGCATGGACCGATGCATGGGAGTCGAAAGATGCACCTGAACCACTTCCAATGCCTCTTCAAACAATTGTGGGAGAACCAGCTTTAGCAATAGTCTCAAAACAGGCCACCCTTGGAAACGAGGGAGCAAAAAAACTTGATACATATTGGGTTGGCCAAGGTATTGGGTTGGTGAATGAAACTATTTCAGCTGGACAGACCGTCCAAAAATTCAAAGAAGAATTTGTTGAAGCCTATGAGCGAATAACAAACTTAGTAGATTAAAATTATTAAGAGTTTTTAATATCTTCTCTTGCAATAAACTCTAGCACTGTTGCATTAATACAATATCTTGGCATTCCATTTGGCCCATCATCGAAAACATGTCCAAGATGGATATTGCTTGATATTGATTTAACCTCAGTTCTTTTCATTCCATATGAATTATCTGGTAATTCATAGGTTGCATTAGGTACTGGCGCTGTAAATGATAGCCACCCGCTTCGTGAAACAAATCTATCCCTGGTATCAAACAATGGTACTCCACTTAATTTATCAATAAAAACACCATCAGGAGTATTTTTAAAAATCTGATACTCTTTACAAAACCTTGAATCGGTTCCTTGGTTAAAGGCAACATCATATGCCTCTGAATCACCCAATTTAAATTTCCCAAGAGCTTTATAAAATATCTCAGGATCCATATATCCCTGATATGAAAATAGTTCAATACCATTCTCTAAGAAAATTATAGTAGGCGTTGCCCAGGTGGGTGTTTGAATATCCAAACTATCCAATTCAATTGCTGTTCTGTATACCATTGGAATGCTTCCCTGGTAATCATTTGCTACATCATTTTTGAACTTCTCACAATAAGGACAATAATCTTGTGAATCAATTACAAGTACATATTTGCCTGATAACAGTAATGAGTTATCAATGTTTGGTACTTCAATCTTGTTAAAGGCAACTCCAGTGGAATGATCTGGACAATAACCATTAGGGTTTTTTTGAATATAATCTTGATGATACTCTTCAGCATCATAGAACTTATCAAGAGATTTAATTAAAGTCTGAATTTCTCCATACCCTTCATCACTTAATAATTTTTGAAATTCGCTCGTAGTCTTGTCTATTATTTTTTTTTGCGATGCTTTTGTATACAAAATAGTTGATCTGTATTGAGTGCCAATATCATTACCTTGTCTATTGAGCTGAGTTGGATCGTGTGATTCGTAGTAATGCTCAAGTAAAGATCTTAAGCTTATTATCTCATTGTTAAAAGTTACTTTAACAACCTCAGCAAAATTATTTCTTTTATATTTATTTTTATATTTCGTTATATCTCTATAGGTAGGTTTTATTCCATATCCATCAGCATATCCGGATACAGCATCCTCAACGCCCTCAAGAGCTTCATATCCCTTTTCTGCTCCCCAAAAACATCCAGACCCTAAAATAATAGTCTCTAAATGTGATGTATGATTTTCATTAGACTCTATGCTTAAACATAAAGTGATAAGTAGCAGAAATATATAAAATTTTTTCATTATGTTTGTTCTTCGTGTTTATAATTTTTACTTTTTATAAAGGCTTCTCTTTCAAAAAGCATGGATGTCCATCTAGTTATATTTGGTTTAAATGCTTCTTTAATACCAAGCACTCCTGCTAGGTTAATTGCATAACTGACACATATATCAGCAATCGTAAATCTATTTGAGCAAAGATAAGTTTTATTTTCCAGCTCTGATTCAAGTAGTTTAAGACGTGAAACAAACCATCTGCTATATCCTTCTATTGCAGCATCAGCAACTCCAGGCTCTTGATACTTATACCTTAAAACCACTGTCTGAGGAAAAGTTAATGTAGCATCTGCATGATGAAGCCAATTTAAATAATTTGGATAATCCTTTTCATCAGGCATTACTCTTAAATCTGTTGGACCATATTTTTCAACTAAATACTGTGCCATTGCAACAGATTCTGTCATTTTTATGTCTCCATCAGTCAAATATGGGACTGTTCCAAGCATGTTTATTTCTAAATATTCTTTATGAAAAACTCTTGGTGGAAAAGGCATCATTATAAGCTCATATTCGAGACCCATCTCTTCAGCAGTCCAGATCGGTCTCATAGCTCTTGAATTTTGTGTTCCGTATATTTTTAACATAAAAATTTTTGTATTACTTAATGATACATCTTAATATTGGTAATATTAATGCTATTATATTACCATAATAAAACATTGTTAATTTATTAATACCTATGAAGACAGAAAATATTGCTCCTATATTCAAATCAAATTTAGATACTAAATCTGAACAATATTTAGAAAATAAGAAAATGATGATTGAGAAATTAGTATTTCTTGATGAGTTATTAGATCTTGCTGAGTTAGGTGGAGGTGAAAGACATCATGAAAGATTGGCAAAAAGAGGAAAAATGCCTGTTCGTGAAAGAATTATGAATGTTCTTGACCCTGATAGTCCATTTTTAGAAATACAACCTTATGCTGGCTATGGAACTAATAACTATAACGTTGGTGGGGGATGTGTTTCTGGAGTAGGAATTATTTCCGGTATTGAATGCGTAATATTTGCTAATGATCCTACAGTCAAAGCTGGTGCGATGACAGTATATGTAGGAGAAAAATGGAACCGAGCTATGGAAATATCACGTGAAAATCAAATACCTTTCATAAGCTTTGTTGAATCAGCAGGAGGAGATTTAAGTGTATCTGGATCTGGTGGAGGTGAAAATCCTCCAGAAGCTCCTTCTCTTCATCAAAGTCATTTTGCATCAACTGGAAGATTTTTTTATGACATGACTGAGCTTTCAAAATTAAGAATACCTGTAATTTCTGTTGTCTTTGGCTCTTCAACAGCAGGAGGTGCATATCAACCAGGAATGTCAGATTACAATATTTTTATCAAAGGCCAATCGAAGGCTTTTCTAGCTGGACCACCTTTAGTAAAAATGGCTACCGGTGAAGAATCTGATGATGAGACCTTGGGTGGTGCCAAAATGCATTCTGAGCAATCTGGACTGTCTGATTATTTAGCTGAAGATGAGATGGATGCATTGAGAATATGCAGAGAAGTTGTTTCTCATTTAAATTGGACTAAAAAAGGGCTAAGTCCACAAAAAATTAGTACTAATCCAATATATGATTCAGAAGAACTCCTAGGAATAATAAGTCAGGACCTAAAGTCTGCTGTTGATATCAGAGAAATCATTGCAAGATTTTCTGATGGCTCAAAGTTTGAAGAATTTAAACCATTATACGGTCCAACGATGGTATGTGGATGGACATCAGTCCATGGATATCAGATTGGCATTCTAGGGAATAATGGTCCAATTTATCCTGAAAGTGCAGAAAAGGCAGCAACCTTTATTCAGCTATGTAATAAGAGAGATATCCCATTAATATTTCTTCATAACGTCACTGGTTTTTTAGTAGGTAAGGATTTTGAAAGTCAGGGAATTATTAAAAAAGGATCTCAGTTAATAAATGCTGTATCAAACTCTACCGTGCCTCATATAACATTTATAGTTGGTGCATCTTATGGTGCTGGAACTTATGCCATGTCTGGTAAAGCTTTTAACAATAGGTTTACGTTCTTATGGCCAACAGCAAAAATTGCTGTCATGGGGCCTGAACAAATGGCTGGAGTAATGTCAATTGTAAGAAAAGCTAAAGCATTAAGAGATGGAAAAGATTTTGATGAAAAAGCTGATGAGGAATTAAAAAAGATGGTAATTGATTATTTAGAGAAATTATCAAAAGGACTTGTTGCAAGCAGCATGGTTACTGATGATGGAATAATAGATCCAAGAGATACTAGGGACATCATTGGTTTTTGTTTATCGATAATTAATAACATTCCAATTGAGGGTGCAAGAGAATATGGAGTATTTAGATTATGATTTATGATTCCTTATTAATTGCTAACAGAGGTGAGATAGCCTGTAGGATTATTCAAACTGCTCAAGAGATGGGTATAAGATGCATTGCGGTATATGTTGATGCTGATAAAAATGAACCTTTCGTACATATGTCTGATCAATCAATTAGATTAACTGATGGAGGCTATCTAGATAGTAAAAAAATTATAAAAGCTGCTAAAGAATCAGATGCTCAAGCAATTCATCCAGGATATGGCTTCTTATCTGAGAATGCCTCTTTTGCAAGAAAAGTAATTAAAGAAGGTTTGATATGGGTTGGTCCATCCCCACACGTAATTTCTGTTATGGGAGATAAATTAAAAGCAAAGGAGCTGGCTGAAAAAGCAGGAGTCCCAACACTTCCAATGACATCAAATATTAATAATGCAAAAAATATCGGATTTCCTCTTCTAATAAAAGCTGCTGCAGGTGGTGGTGGAAAAGGCATGAGAATAGTTTCTAAAGAAAAAGATTTAAAAGAATCTATTAAAAGTGCACAAAGAGAAGCACAGTCCGGATTTGGAGATGACAGAGTTTTTATAGAAAGATACGTACAAAAATCTAGACATATAGAAATTCAAATACTCGGTGATGCCCATGGAAATGTTGTTCATCTGGGAGAAAGAGAGTGCTCTATTCAAAGAAGGCATCAAAAAATTATTGAAGAGTCACCCTCTCCTAGAGTCTCTGAAAATGTTAGGACTGCAATGGGTAATGCGGCAATCAAACTCGCAAAGAAAATTAAATACAAGTCAGCTGGAACTGTTGAATTTTTATTTGATGATAAAACAGAAGAGTTCTGGTTTTTAGAAGTTAATACAAGATTGCAAGTTGAACACCCTATTACAGAGGAAGTCACTGGGATAGATCTGGTTTCAGAACAATTAAGAATTGCGAGAGAAGAAGAATTAGGATATGCCCAAGATGATATTACCTTTATGGGTCATTCTATTGAAGCAAGACTTTATGCTGAAAATCCAGACAATGAATTTCTGCCAGAAACTGGAGAAATAATTGCCTTTGAGCGAGGTCCTGAAAATGACGCAAGATGGGACTCGGGCATTAATATTGGCTCAAAGATAGGAACTAATTTTGACCCAATGCTGGCAAAAATAATTTCTTTTGCAGATACAAGAAATGATGCAATTTTCAAATTAATTCGCACTTTAGAATCTGCTCATATTGGAGGCGTAATTACTAATAGAGAATTTCTAATTGAGTGTCTTAAGGCAAGAGAGTTTTTTGATGGAAATACCACTACAGATTTTATAAACCAAGTTCAACCTAATAGAAAACACAAACTTACTCCAACTGAAATTGAGCATGCTGCTTCTATAGCCGCGCTTTGGATTCAAAGAGAAAATAGAATAAAGATAGGTATTGCTAGTTTTATGCCATCAGGATGGACCAATGGAAGGCTTCCTAAACAAAAAATTGATTTTGTTATTAATGATAATGAGCATAGCGTCTCATATAGATATGAAAAAAATAAAGGATTTGTATTTGATTGGGGGAAAATTGGAATAATTCATTCAGAAGATGATTTTGGTCTTGATATTGAATTTAATGGAAAAAGGCATTATTCCAGAATAACTTTAAAAAATGACAATATTTTGGTGCATATGCCTTTTGGCGACGTAATGCTAAAGATTAAGCCAAGATTTGTTTTGCCCGGGATTGAGATTCAAGCTGGAAGTTTAACAGCGCCTATGCCTGGAAAAGTTATTGCATTAAATGTTAAAAAGGGTTCAAAAGTAAAAACAGGAGATGTTTTAGTGATACTAGAGGCAATGAAAATGGAACATTCAATAAAGGCCTCTCATAACGGAGTAGTATCAAAAGTACTTATTACTAAAGATGATCAGGTAGAAAATGGAGCTCCTCTCATGATAGTTGATTCAAAATAATGCAGTATTCACATAGTATTCATAGCTCAAGATTAGAACCACCAAAACCTTTGACTAAAAAACATAAAGAGATAATTAGCACTCTTGAGAAGATGCTTGAAAAAGGCATTCCAGAATTAACTATGTCAGAGCTTGCAGCAAAGTTAAAAATATCTCTAAGAACTTTATATGAAATTGCTCCTAGTAAAGATCAATTAATCACAATGACCGTGGATAATATTTTAAAAAAATTAGGCAAAAGTGCGCTAGAACGAGTTTCTAAAATTGAATCACCCATAGATAAACTTGATACATATTTAGGCATTGTAAATCAGGCTGTTGGTCCAAAGTTTGATGCCTATATCAAAGGCCTGGGGAAAATAAATGGCTCGTCTGAGATGATTGATTATCATGAAGATTTTATTACAAAGTACACTGAAAAACTCTTAGTTGAGGCTATGAGCGCCAGAGAAATACAAAAAATAGATCCTAAGGCATTTGCAATTTTACTTGGAGGCATTGGAAGAGAATTTGCAAAAAGTAAAAATAGATCATCAATAGATGAATCTCCTGAAATGTCAGCTAATTCAGTAACAAAAGTTATATTAAAAGGAATAAGGTTGGAGAATTAATTTGGATAAAGATGTTATAAAAATAGCTAACTGTAGCGGATACTACGGCGACAAACTTTCTGCTGCAAAAGAAATGGTAGAAGGCGGTCCTATTGATGTTCTTACAGGTGATTATCTTGCTGAACTAACTATGACTATTCTTTACAGTCAAAAAATATCAAGAGGCGAAGATAAAGGATATGTTGGGACCTTTCTCAAGCAAATAAAAGAAGTTGCTGAAGATTGTAAAACTAAAAATATAAAAATTGTCACTAACGCAGGTGGTTTGAACCCAAAATCAATGGCAACTGAAATTGAAAAAATTTTAAAAGACATGTCTATTGACTTGAAAGTTGCTTATATAGAAGGTGATGACCTGATTCCAAGAATAGATGAACTATCTCAACAAGGTGAGAATTTTATCAATATAGACAAAGATGTGGCATTGAAAGATTCTGGATTTAATCCCTTAACTGCAAATGTATATTTTGGTGCATGGGGTATTAAAGAAGCACTTGATAAAGGTGCTGATATTGTGGTGTGTCCAAGAGTTACTGATGCTGCGGTTGTGATTGGCCCTGCTGCATGGAAATTCAATTGGAGTAGAAATAATTACGACGCTTTAGCAGGAGCACTGGCAGCAGGACATATTATTGAATGCGGATGTCAGGCAACTGGCGGAAATTATGCTTTTTTTAAAGAAGTTCCAAGTTTTGATAATGTAGGCTACCCAATTGCAGAAATTGAAGAAAGTGGTAATTTTATAATTACCAAGCACCCTAATACCGGAGGACTGGTATCTGTTGGAACAGTAACTGCTCAACTTTTATATGAAATTAGTTCTCCTTCATACATAAATCCTGATGTAATTGCTCATTTTGATACTTTAAAAATTGAAGATATTGCAAAAGATAGAGTCTATGTATCTGGGTGCAGAGGTAGCTCACCCCCGCCATCTCATAAAGTTTGCATTAATCTTGCTGGTGGATATAGAAATGGGATGGAAATTATTCTCACCGGGCTCGATATTGAAGAAAAGGCTAAAGCATTTACAGATACCTTGTTTAATTCTGTAGGCGGCATGGATCAATTTGATGAAGTGTCTATTGATTTACACCAAACTCAAAAAAATAATCCCAAAACAAATGAAGAAGCTATGGCTTCTCTTAATATATCAGTAAAATCAATGAATCCAGATTTGGTTGGAAGGCTTTTCACTGCAAAAATTGTTGAGCTATCATTATCAAACTTCCCTGGTTTTTTTGCACGAGGCTCTGCTAAGCCGAATGGCCCAGTAATAGTCTATTGGCCTGCTTTGGTGGACAGTAAATATATTAAAGAAACAGTTAATATCAACGAAGAAAAAATTGAAATAATTCCAACAAGTCAACTTGATTTTGAAGACATTTACTATCAAAAAGAACCAATTAAAATTCCTGAGGTCAAAGAAGAAGAAATGTCACAAATTTATTTTGGAGAAATATATGGGACTAGGTCAGGTGATAAAGGCGGATGTGCAAATTTAGGTGTTTGGGCAAAGGATTTACCTTCTTATGCATTTCTGTATAAATTTTTAACAGTTCAAAAACTTAAAGAACTTTTACCTGATCTAAAAAATTTCAAAATAGATAGATATGAATTAGCAAATATTCATTCTCTGAACTTTTATATTCATGCCATTCTTCAAGACGGGGTTTCTTCAAATAATAAAATAGACAGCCAAGCAAAATCTCTTGGTGAATATTTAAGGGCTAAGACGATACAAGTGCCCTCTTCAATATTAAAAGGAAAAAACTATGAACAATGAGAAACTTTCTTTAGATGGTTTGATTTTTGAAGCAACCAAAGTTGTTATGAAAGATTATATTTTAACAATAACCTTAAATAGGCCTAATAAGAAGAATGCAATAAACAGTGTAATGATGAATGAGGTTAATTATGCTTTGGCGTATGCAAAACAAGAGCGAAAAATTAGAGTCGTAATAATAGATGCTGAAGGAGATGTTTTTTGTGCTGGAGCAGACTTAAGTAATTCAAAGTCTGAATCCAATGTTCCAAAATTAGTAGATCATGATGATTTAAGCCTTTCGATAAGGCATTTGTATAAACCTGTAATATGTAAAATTCAAGGATCTGTTCTAGCTGGGGCTCTTTTAATGATTACAAATGCTACTCATGCAATTGCAGTAAAAGATGCAAAATTTTCAGCACCTGAGATCAAAAGAGGATTATGGCCGTTTATGGTTATGGCCGGACTATTTAGAGTTATGCCAAAAAGAGCTGGTTTGGATTTTATTATGAGGGGCAATTATATAGATGCTTCTAAAGCTGAGGCGTGGGGATTAATTAATAAATCAGTGGAAAAGAATCAACTTGATGAGTATGTTGATAATTTAGCTAAAGAGCTTTCTAAGCTTGCTCCTGGAACTATGCAGATAGGATTAAAAGCATATGCAAATCAGGATAATATGAGTTTTGATGAAGCTTTACCATACCTTCAAGAACAAATTGCAGAATGTTTTAAAAGTGATGATGCTAAAGAGGGCATTTCTGCTTTTTTAGAAAAAAGAGATCCTAAGTGGGACTAAATAATCTATGAGAATAAAACATGAATCTTAATTACGGGCCTGAGTATAAAAATTTTAAGAAAGAAGTTATAGCCTTTTGTAAAAAATGGGAAGGTGTTCACTTTATTGATGAAGCAAAAGTTCTAATGAATCCAATAACTAAGGTTGGTGGGATAAAAATTACTAGAACTGAATGGCAATCAATTTTAATAAAAGAGGGTTACTTTGCGCGCTCTATCCCCAAAGAATATGGTGGCTATGGTGGTGAAAGCGACGTTATTAAAAATAGAATTATTGCCTCTGAATTCTCTAATTATAGAATACCCTCTCCAATGAGTGGTCAAGGCATAGACATGCTTGTTCCAACTCTTCTTGAGCTTGGAACTGAAGAACAAAAAAAACAATATATTGAAAAAACATTACTTGGTGAAATTATATGGTGTCAAGGATACTCTGAACCTAATGCTGGAAGTGACTTAGCTAGCCTTCAAACAAAAGGAGAATTAGTAGATGGCAATTGGGTTATAAACGGTCAAAAAATATGGACTAGCACTGCGCAATATTCTCAAATGATGTTTTGCCTAGTAAGAACCGAACCAGAAGCAAAAAAGCATGCTGGCATAAGTTATCTATTAATTCCAATGGAAACGCCTGGTATAGACATCAGGCCTTTAGTCGATATGACGCTAAAAGCTGGCTTTAACGAAGTTTTTTTTACGGACGTAACAATACCTGATACAAATATTGTTGGGAAAAGAGGTGAAGGCTGGGCAGTAGCTAACGCAACACTTACTCATGAAAGAGGTTCATTAACTGATCCTAATGGAACCATGAATAGGGTTAATTCTCTTATTGATAGAATGAAAAAAGAGACCGTTAACGGCAAAAAATTAATTGATATTCCTGTCTACAGAGATAAATTAATGGGTTTACAAGCAAAAGTTATGGCCTTTCAGTCAAACTCATTGAGAGTATTGTCTGCAAAAATTAATTCTGGACAAGATGTCAAAATGGCTGGAATGATTCAAAAGTATTATGGAACTGAGCTCAGACATGAATTAGAAGGTTTTGCTGTTGATGTTATGGGTGAGATTGGAACTTTATATGAAGATAGCCCTCACCTCAGAGATAAAGGCTCATGGCAATTTTTATATATGTACTACCTAGGTTTAATAATTGGAGGTGGTACAAGTCAAATTCAAAAAAATATTATTGCCGAAAGAGGTTTAGGCATGCCTCGTGAACCAAAGGTTCAAGGAGCTTAGTATGTATTTTGGATTATCAGAAGACCAGCTATTCTTTCAAGATAACGTTTCAAGATTTCTTGAAGATCATGCCCCATTGGATGTTATTAAAAAAATTACTGAAGGTGAAGGACAAAATTTACAAAAAGAGATTGATAGTGGGTTAGTAAATCTTGGTATTAATGGTTTATTGGTTCCAGAAGAATATGGGGGTTTGGATCTAGATTTACTATTTGCAGCAGCAGTTTCTCAAAGCTTAGGTGAAAATGTTGCTCCTTTCTCTTTTTTAGGTCCCTTCGTAATGGCGCCCATTGCACTATCTCATGGGGCTAGTGATAAACAAAAGAGAAAATACCTAACAGGAATTGCAGAAAATAAAATAAAATTTGCTATTGGATTTTCTGAATTTATATCTGCAAGAAACGGATCAGGAATCACATTTAAAAATAATAAAGTAAATGGAAAGTTGATGTTTGTTCTTGATATTGAAGGTGCTACTCACCTTTTGGTGGCAGATGAATCTGGATGTATTGGAGTTGTTGATCTAGCTGATCAAAATATTGAAATTGTTAATCTTACAACAGTTGATAAAACAAGAAGTTACTCTGAAGTCATACTTGATGATGTATCAATTGATTTATTAGAGAAATCTCTAAAAGATAATTTTGCTATTAATAAAACAATAGATGCTGGAAGAATTATCTTGGCTGCAGATTCATTGGGTGCGTCCAGCGCATTAATCTCTAAAGCTGTAGAGTACTCCAAAGAAAGAAAACAATTTGGTAGAACAATTGGATCATTTCAGGCTGTAAAACACATGTGCGCAGAAATGGCGGCAGATCTTGAGCCATGTTATGCATTTGTGTGGCATGCAGCTCATTGTTTTGATAAGATTCCTGATGAATCTCGATTAATGTCATGTCATGTTAAATCACATGTATCAGATGTTTCTAAAGTTATTGCTAAAAAAGCTACAGAAGTACATGGAGGCATGGGTTTTACTGATTTAATGGGAATACATTATTGGTTTAAAAGAATTGGAGTTAATAGACAGAATCTAGGTTCTCCAGAAATTGTTAGAGAAGAAGCTGCAAAAATACAAAATCTATAAAATATCAGTGACTAAAAAATATTTCATTCCTCAATTTTTATTGCTATGCCTTTTAATTACATCATGTGGTGAAGCAAATTATGAACCTCAAGAATATATCTCAACCAATCTAAATGATGAGAGAATTGAGTTAAGTGAAGAAATTTTTAATAAACTTAAAAAGGAACACTACTTAAAAAACTTTGTTAATGAAGATTTTAATAAAGAATATATAGAAGCCTTAATTAAAAGACTTGATGAAAATAAATTATATTTTCTAAAGCCTGAGATTAAGGAGTTTTATCAGAAAGCTAATGCATATGATGGTCGTAGTTTTGATATAGATTTATCCTACTCGATTATAAATTTATATTTTAAGAGGTTAATTTTATTTTCAGAATTTCAAATTTCATTAATTGAAAATGGTTCGTTTAACTTACAACTAGATGACTACATAGATATTTATTATGAAGACAATGAATGGCCTCAAGCGGATGAAAATCTAAAAAAATTATGGAGAGATGAAACAAAGAATGATTTCTTGGTAGCAATGATGTCTGATACTTTGTCCGAAGACCCTAAGAAAGGCCTAATAAAAAGATATAAGAATAGAATTAGAAGAATCCAACAACAAAATGAAGAAGATGTTTTTTCTATTGCAGTCAATTCCTTAGCAAATCAATTTGACCCGCATTCTTCTTACCTATCGCCTAGATCGGCAGAAGATTTTGATATGAATATGAGTCTAAAACTTGAGGGTATTGGTGCCCTTTTGGGTGCTGAAGATGATTATACAAAAATAGTTAGTTTAGTAGCTGGAGGTCCTGCAGAGAAATCTGGTGCAATATTACCCGAAGACAGAATAACAAGAATAAGACAAGTCGGCTCTGAAAATAATGAGTATGTTGATGTTGTAGGATGGCGAATAGACGAAGTTGTAGATTTAATTAGAGGTGAATCGGGTACTCAAGTTGAGATTGAGTTCATTTCATCTGACTCAGCTGAGAATACTAGAAAACTTGTAACCTTGGTAAGAGAAGAAATCAAATTAGAAGATAGAGCAGCTAAATCAAAAATTTATGAAGGTGCAGATGGAAATAAAATTGGTATCATTGATCTGCCTTCCTTTTATATTGATTTTAATGCCTATCAAAACAGAGATTCTGATTACAGAAGCAGCAGTAAAGATGTAAAAGAAATTCTAAATGATTTTAGTGATGAAGGCGTAGATGCTGTAATTTTAGATCTGAGAAACAATGGTGGTGGCGCTTTAATTGAAGCAAATAAAATAGTTGGACTTTTTGTTGCTTCAGGACCAACCGTTCAAGTTAAGCATAAGGCAGGATATATACAACCTTATGGGGATAGCAGAGCAAAACAGATATGGGAAAAACCTGTTGCTATATTGGTAAATCGTTATTCAGCATCTGCATCAGAGATTGTTGCTGGCGCTATACAAGATTACAAACGAGGAATAGTTATTGGCCAGCGAACATTTGGAAAGGGAACCGTTCAAAGCTTAGAAAGTATCTCTAAGGGCCAAATAAAAATAACTGAATCAAAGTATTACAGGGTAGATGGATCAAGCACACAAAATAAAGGAGTAATACCAGACATTGAATTGTTATCCACATGGGATATAGAGTCTGTTGGTGAGAGCTCCTACCCTACTGCAATGGAATGGGATACTGTTAGGCCTTATAGGCACAAGAAATTTAAGTTTGATGATAATCAAATTGAAAAAATAAATAATTTATATTCACAAAGGTTGAATGAAGATCCTAATCTAAAATATTTAGCTAAAGTTAGGGAAAGATATAATCAAAATAAAGATAAAAAATTATTAAGCTTAAATATAAATACAAGAAAATTAGAAAAAGAAGCAAGAAGAACTTGGCTGCTTGAGATTGAAAATAATAGAAGAAAAGTTCTGGGGCTTACTACCTTTGAATCATACGAAGAACTTGAAGAACATAATAAAAATGAAAACAAAGAAAATGATGAAAAAATTGATCTTAACAAAGACTTTCTTTTGATAGAATCAACTAAAATCGTGAATGATTATATTAATATGAATAAAAAAATACTTTTAAGTGAAAGAGACTAGAAAAAATGAGAATAGTATCTTTTAACATCAATAGCATTAGAGCTCGTCCTCATCAGTTAATCCATCTTAGGGATACACTTGATCCTGATGTTATTGGGCTTCAAGAAACAAAAGTAAATGATCCAGATTTTCCCTTAGAAGTAATAGAAGAAATTGGATACCATCCAGAGTATTGGGGACAAAAAGGTCATTATGGTGTTGCTTTTTTAAGCAAAGAAAAACCTATTAAAACTGTAAAAGGATTTAAAGATGATACGGAAGAGGATCAAAAAAGATTTATTCAGTGCACCTTCAGCACAAAAAACTCAGAAATAACTATTATGAATGGATACTTTCCTCAAGGTGAAAATATTCATCATGAAACAAAATTTCCTAAAAAGATTAAGTATTATGACGATTTGCATAAACATATAAAAGCACTCAAAAAAACTAAAAAAAATCTTGTTGTCATGGGTGACTTTAATGTAGCTCCTGAAGATATAGATATAGGAATTGGTCCGGATAGTGTTAAAAGATGGTTGCGTGACGGTAAAACCTCCTTCCAACCTCAAGAAAGAGAGATGTGGAATAGCATTAAGGATATAGGTTTTGTTGATTCTTGGAGAACAAAGTTTCCTGATGAATCATCAATATATTCTTGGTTTGATTATAGATCTAAGATGTTTGATGATGATCCCAAAAGAGGCTTAAGAATTGATCACATCATGGTTTCAAATAATCTAAGCGAGTCAATATCTGGTGTTGGCATTGATTATGATTCAAGAGCTATGGAAAAACCATCTGATCACTGCCCTGTTTGGGTAGATTTAAATATATAGCTATATCTTAATGGTCGACAATTTTGAAATCAGGTCACCAGCTTCAGAAAAAGAGTGGGAAACATACGACAGTTTTAGATGGGAAGTACTGCGCAAACCATTAAAAATGTCCCACATACCTCTTAAAGATAATCTAGAAGAAGTAAGTATTCATCTTATGGGAGTTACTTCAGAGGGTAAAGTTCTTGCATGTGGAAGACTTCATTTAAATACCTCTGAGGAAGCCCAAATTAGATATATGGGAGTAAGTGAAGATTTAAGAAGATCTGGCATTGGCTCAAAAATGATTAAAAAACTAGAAGAAGAGGCTATTAATCAAGGGGCTAATCAAATCATGTTAAATGCAAGAGAAAATGCCGTTGCCTTCTATAAATCGCTTGGCTATTTTGAAGTTGGTCCGTATGAATCTGATATTCAAATCCCTCATACCAGAATGGAAAAGAAAATATCCTAGCTATCTTCTGTTTTTAAAGAAATCTTTTAAAAGTTTTGAACTTTCTTCTTTCATTAGCCCATGTCGGTATGAAACTTTATGATTAAAAGGAATCCTATCTAGCAAATTATCAATTGAAATAATGCTGCCGGTTTTAGGTTCAGGTGCAGCAAAAACTATTTCATCAATTCTTGCATCAATTATTGCTTTAACACACATATGACATGGCTCCAGTGAAACATAGATGATTGACTTGTTTAATCTGTAGTTTTGCACTTTTTTTGATGCATCTATTATCGCTTCTATCTCAGCATGAGATGTAACATTCTGATTTGCAATCACCCTATTTCTTCCTTTGCCAATGATTTTATCTTCTTGAACTATGATGGCCCCAACCGGCACCTCGTTGCTAGCAAAGGCTTTTTTTGCTTCCTGGATAGCCAAGCTCATATATGAGCTATCATCGCTACTAAACATTTTGATTAATATAGCTCTATATTGGCTATGTCTAATTGGGCTTGAAAGTCTTTACCGTATGCAGCAAATGCAATTGTTCTTATTTTGGATGTGTTCATTTTTCCTCGCATATAAAAATTTGATTTTTTTAATGATGAAAAAGGAATTTCAATTATTGACCAGTCTTCCTCAGGTTGAAAGGAAGCAATATATCTATCCCATGGAAATCTGCTTGCAGGTGTTCTTATCCATAGATAATAATCGTCGCTCGTGCCTCTTACTTTAAATCTGACTCCTTGAAAATCTTGAGCATTTATCGGGAATCTAATTACTGATTGAATAAAGCCTCCATTATTTTTTGTACTAACGCTGCCTTCTAATCGATAAAATTTATCTGAGCCATCATCTAATTCATAAAAATTTACTTCAGATATTCCGCCCATGACATTATCAGAAATTGCACTCCAGTTAGCTCTTGTATCATCCAGGTTATCAATAATCATAGAAGAAACACTCATGGTAAAAATTGTGAAAAAACAAAGATATAAATTACGCATTAATCTAGATTAGTACTTTTTTCAGCTGGAAACCAGGGTAATTCATGAACTTGTGCATTTAAGTGAGCATTTGGTGATTCAATAACTAAAGATGTTCCAGGTTCAGTAAATTTCATATCAATAATTGCTAAGCCTATATTTTTTTTGAGTCTTGGAGAGTAAAAGCATCTAGACAGCCTTCCTATCTTATTACTATTTACATCAAAAACAGGCCAGAAATTTTCAGGAGCTTTTTGTATAGGATCTCCATCAATCTCAACTCCTACCAATTTCTCAGAAATTCCGTCTTCTTTAATTTTTTTCAATGCTTCTTTACCAATGAAATCAATATCTTGATCAACATCCACCAGCCTATCTAAACCAATGGTATAAGGATTATGTTCTCTTCCAAAATCACTTTGATAAGACAGAAGTCCTCCTTCAATCGTTCTTATTGTATTGGGTGCAATGACAGACGCATTAAATTCTTTTGCTGCCTCATGAACAGTCTCAAATAGCTCATTACCCAATTTTCTATCTTGAAGATACAGCTCATAACTCAACTCACCACTCCACCCTGTTCTTCCAATAACCATTGGAATATCATTTAAAGATGTCTCTCTTGCTTTGTAGTAACCCAAATCATCATGCTCTCCTTTGAATAATTTTTGAATTAACTTACCAGCTTTAGGGCCGCTTATTTGAAGAGGTGATACATCAGGCTCATGAAGTTTAATGTCCATGTCAGAGTTTATAGCTATACCCTCAAGCCATAACAAAACATCACCATCGCCAGGAGAAATCCAAAACTTATCTTCTTGCAATCTTAGCAAGCATGCATCATTAATAATGCCTCCATTCTTATCTGTTAATACAATATATTTACAGTCTCCTATAGCGCACTTCTCTAGATTTCTTGGGTTTATATATCTAATAAATTTATATGCGTCGGGTCCAGAGACTTCTACTTGCCTTTCTGCAGCAAAATCTCCAAATGTTACGTCATTTACTAAACTTTCATATTCTTTTTCTGGTCCAGCAAAACTAGTTGGTAAATACATTTTGTTATAAATTGTAAAACCAGTAGCTCCATACTTGATTGTTGAATCAAAATATGGAGATTTTCTTATTCTTGCTCCTATTCCAATTAGTAAAGGTAGTTTCGTTTCTTGCATAAGTTTTCTCCCCAAAACAAGATTATTTTAATCTCAAAATATTGCATAAGTAAATGGATTATTTGAGGTATTTTTGAATTGATATATGATGATATGAAGAGGCTGATTATGGGGAAAAAAAGATTCTTTGATGATAGATTAAAATACTTATCTTTTATTCAAAATACTAGTGAAAAAAGAGCCATTTCAGAGCAACTTGCACCACATATTGCTTCGATGGAACAGAATAGAACTTTCCTTAGAGTGCTTGATGCTGGAACAGGTGATGGAACAGTAAAATCTAATGTAATAAAAACTTTTCACAAATATCATCCCTACACATCATTGCTAATTACTGGAAAAGAAATTAGCTATGAAGATCTTAAGAATACTTTAGAAAAAATGCCTGATAGGTTTGTTGAACATCCTAATTTGCTCGTTACTATGACTAATGTGAAATTTGCTGAACTTGGTCATATAGAAAGCAGCAATAAAATTAAAGGTAAAAACGTTAAATCTTATACTTTAGTATTAAAGGATGATAATTCATTTGATTTCCATGCACAGATAAATAAGTTGAATAGCTTTATTAAAAAAAATTGGGGCATTGAGATAGATAATAAATCGAGAACGTCTTATGCGAATCCATGCATTATTAGAATTTACAGAGAAGATCATAAAAGATACATAGAGCCTTTTATAGACAATGATTATAAAAATAATAATTATGATTTGATTATTGCGTCTCAAGCTTATAGAGCTGCTTCAGAAGTAAAAACAAAAGTGAATAATGTAATTGCTCCTTTAATGCGACTTTTGAATAAATCTGGAAAACTATTAGTAACGCATTCTTGCGGTGGCGATACCGTGGAAAAGATTTTAAAAGTAGCATGGAAGGACAAAAAGCCCTTTCCTAATAAAGCAAAAGATATTATTGAGTTCTTAAAAAATAATCCAGTTGGTGAGAATAATAAATATGTATATTCAAAACCAAAACCATATACTTTTAACTTCAAAAGAAGTCCTGACCAGACAGTTTCTGAACTCTTTGGTCATGGGGTTGATGCTAAATGGGCTAATATTTTATATATAGGTCAAATACCTGATAAAGATATTCAAGCTATAGAGAAATTGCCTAATGCATATAAGAAAGTTAGGACTGCCATTAATAAAGAAGATAAAATGTTCTTTAAGAATGAAATGTTTAGTATCAGAAAAATAAGATAATAATGAAAATTTTAATTATGGGTCTTCCAGGTAGTGGAAAGACTTACCTAGCAGAAAGATTACAACCACTTATTGATGCAGCTTGGTATAACGCTGATGTTGTAAGAAAAATGGCCAATGATTGGGATTTTTCTTCTGAAGGAAGAATAAGGCAAAGTATGCGTATGAAAACTTTTGCTGATTTTGAAAAAAGTAACAATAGATATGTAATATGTGATTTTGTATGTCCAACCAGAACAACTCAGGAAACTTTTGATCCTGATATTACTATTTGGATGAATACGATAAGCGAAGGTCGATTTGAAGACACGAACAAGATGTTTGAAGAACCATTAAACGTAGATTTTCTTATAACAGAAATGAATGATGATAATCATCATGACATTGCTAAGGAAATTTTAAAAAATGTTTGATTGGAAAAAACCAACAGTTCAAATGCTTGGAAGGTGGCAGCCTTGGCATGATGGACATCAAGAACTCTTTAAAAGATGTATTGCCAAAACGGGTCAAGTAATAATTCAAGTGAGAGATGTTCAGGGAGCATCTGGCGGAGATGGCCAAGATGACAATCCTTTTGATTGGGATTCGGTATGCACAAATATCGAAACAGGGCTTCTCAAGGATGGCTACAAGAGAGGTTTAGAATATGAAATTATGCTTGTGCCAAATATTATAAATATTACATACGGACGCGGTGTTGGCTATGTGTTTGAAGAAGAGGTATTTGAAAAATCTATTACTGACATTAGTGCCACTAAAATAAGACAGCAACTAAGAGAGGATGGTGCTTTAGATTAATTCTAAAACATTTTCAGGAGGCCTTCCTAAAATAGCTTTATTACCTTTTATTACAATTGGTCTCTCTATTAATTTTGGGTGCTTAACCATAAATTCTATAATTTCCTGATCAGAAAGATTTTTATTCTTTAAATCATTATCTTTAAACTCTTGCTCCCCTTTCCTTAAAAGCTCTCTTGGAGATAAAGATATTTTTTTTATAACACCTTCTAAAACAGATTGATCTATAGCAGTTTCAAGGTAAAGAATTATCTCTGTATCGCACTCATTATCTTTAAGAATTTGTAATGTTTGACGAGATTTACTACATCTTGGATTGTGAAAAATCGTGTATTTACTCATTTTCTTTAAATTGATTTAACATTTTTTGCATCTGTTCATGAATGATTTGAACTGCTTGCAAAGGCCTAATCATTACCTTGAACTCCGAAATCTGTCCTGCACTATTAAAGGTAATAATATCAACTCCATTAATATACTTCCCATCTATTTGTGTTTCGAATTCAAGTATCGCCTGATTGCCTTCAAGAACTTCTTTGGTATATCTAAAACTTGTTTCTTCAAGTGTTCCATCTTTAGCTTTATCACCTCCAAAAGTATTTCCTGCTGCCACCAGATATAAAGTCGTGAGCTCTTTGCCCTTCTGAGGTGAAAAAACTATTGGAGAATAAAAAATAACATCATCAGCCAAAAGCTCATCAAAGCCTCCTGGAAAATCTCCCTTGATATGATCATGCCATTTTTTTATATTCTCTTGGATCATTAGTTCTCTATTTCAAAGGTTAGTCCAGCATTATCTTGCAGTCTTTGTATTAATTTTGTTCCCATTGCTGGAGCTGGTGTATAGATACCGCCATGAAGATCTTCGCATTCTTTTACAAGGCATATTGCACTTTCAGAAATCATTTTTGAAGTTGAGCCATAACCAGGATCCATATCGCCTTTTACAGAAACATGAACACTTTGCTCATCAATATCCCCACAAAATAAAACATCATAATTCCCATTCTCTCTTGATTCCCTTGAAGGACCTTCACCCGGTTTAGGTGCATCACTTAATGGGTTTGATGAGGAAATAAAGTCTGCAGCTGCCTTTCCTGCATCTCCAGAACCCTGAACCCACATTTCGTTATAACAAAAATCTTCACCATAAAAATGATTCATTAATGAATTAGATCTATGAATATTTTTTGTATTAATTGGTGCCATAAAGAAAGGTGCAACCCAGGTATCTAACTTCTCATCAAAAACTGGTTTAATATCCGCAGGTTGATCAGGTCCTGTAAAACCGTTTGAAAGAGCAAAGGGGTTAGCTAAAACTGCAAATAGCTCAGGCTTTTCTTTTAAAGCTGCCATAGTTGCTCCAAGCGATGCTGCGGTTCCTCCAGAAAATTCACCATTCATACCTCTAACTCTGCCTCTGACATTAGAAGCAGGCTTTCCAAACCTTTTAATGACTTCGTTTTGAAGAAATAGAACACCCAAATCAAAAGGAATACTATCGAAGCCACATGAGAAAACTATTCTTGATCCTGAAGCCTTTGCTGTGTCACTTAGTTCATTAATTTTTTCATGCATCCAACCAGGTTCTCCACAAAGATCAACATAATCTGTTCCCGATTTTGCACATTGAGCAACAATATCATTGCCATAAAGCTGATATGGACCAACAGTAGTTAAGATACATTTTGTTTTCGAAACCATGTTTTCAATGCTTGAAATATCATTACTATCAACAACTAACAACCCAGTACCTTCAGGTACATTTTTTGAATCCACAACAGATTCAAGTTTCTCAAGACTTCTACCTGCAAGAGCCCATGTGATTTCAGGACTATTGCTATATTTTTCTACCAAATATTCAACAACCAGCTTACCGGTAAAACCAGTAGCTCCATATACTACAAAATCATATTCTTTAGAATTATCCATAAACAGCCCCTTTATATCGATAGTAAAAATTAATGATCTATATTAATTCATTGAGATTTTTTGCACAATGAACTTACAAGCATATAAATATACACTATCAATATTGAGGTATAACATAAATGAAATCTTGGAGAATGTTATGAATCTTGTCTTAAAAATTTTAATAATAGTTATTTCTATAATAGTAGTAATAGCTTTAGCTTTGCCATCAATTTTAAATTTAGCAGGACTTCATCCTAAATTTGATGGAAATAGCTTTGACCTTGAAGGCAAGAAAGCATTAATTATTGCTACAAATCATGGGGTTCTAAATAAACCAGGTGAGACTGAGGGAAAACCAACTGGTCTTTTTCTATCAGAACTATCAATACCTTATTACGATTTCAAAAAATCTAACATCGAAGTAGATATTGCAAGTATTAATGGTGGCAAGGTCCCTATGGAGCCTGTTCCATTTTTTATTGATACGCCGGAAGATAAAAAATTTAAAAAAGATACTGGAGCGATGAGTAAATTACAAAACTCAACACCAATTAAAGATATAGATTTTACTCAATACGATATTATTTTTATTTCTGGAGGCTGGGGCGGAGCTTATGATTTAGGTTTTTCAGAATTGCTGGGTGAAAAAATATCGGAAGCATATTATTCATCAAAAGCTATTATTGGCGGTGTTTGTCATGGAGTTCTTGGTCTAATTAAAGCAAAAGATAAAGATGGAAATCTTCTTATTGCTGGCAGAAAAATGACAGGTGTTACTGATAAACAGTTAAAAGAGCTTGGAATTATGTTTACACCACAACATCCTGAAGAAGAATTAAGAAAAGCTGGAGCAATTTTTCAAAGTGAAACTGCTTTTAAAGACATCTTTGCTACAATGACAGTAGTTGATGATGAAAAAAGATTTGTAACTGGCCAAAATCAAAATTCAGGTCACGAAACTGCATATGCAATGATGGAAATATTAAATTCACAATAATGATTAGGTTTACTAAATGAAAAAATTTTTGAAGTACTTAGTCATTTTTATAGTTTTTATTTCATTTATATTATTTATCCTACTAAGACAACCTGCCTTCCAAGATAGGCTTTTAGAATCAGCATTTGAGAATATGGCTACTCCCTCTTCATATTTACCAGAAGAAGACGCATTGACTGCAGTAGTTTGCGGTTCAAGGGCACCTATTCCTGCTCCTAATAGAGCTGAAACATGCATACTAATTCAAGCAGGAGAAAATATTTTTATTTTTGATACTGGTGGAGGTAGTGCTCAAAATCTTAATGATTGGAATACGCCATGGGATAGAGTTCAGGGAATATTCTATACCCACCTTCATTCTGATCATATCTTTGATATTGCTGATTTCCATCAAGCAACCTGGATTAATGGAGGAAGAGGCTCAAAGCAGAAAGTTTATGGACCAGAGGGAGTACAAATGCTCACAGATGGTATTGAGCTTGCCTATACAAAAGATTACTTTTTTAGAAATGAGCATCATGGAGATACCATTGCCCCATTGGATATAGCTGGTTTTGATACACATACTATTAATTTAGATAGTCCTATATTAGTAGATGATGGTAGTCTTAAAATTACAGCTTATAGCGTATCTCATAGCCCTGTTGATCCAGCACTAGGATATAGAATTGATTACAAAGGTAGGTCCATTAGTATTAGTGGAGATACGATTTATGATGAAAACCTGGTAAATAACTCTCAAAATGTTGATGTTTTATTTCATGAATCTATGTCACTTGATCTTGTTAATTTAATCAATAAAAATGCTGAAAGGATTGGTAATAGAATGGCTGCAAAAGTAACGATAGATATTCAAGATTATCACACACCTATCCCTGATATTGTTCGGGCTGCACAAGAAGCAAATGTTGGTCATTTAGTTTTTTATCATCATCTTCCAGCTCCAAGAAACCAATTAATGGAAAACATTATGTATAGAGGTGTTGATGAAATCATGAAGAATTGGACTGCTTCTCATGATGGCACTATGTTAGTATTACCAATAGATTCAGATGAGATTATTGTGACATCTGTAGAATAAATTTTATCTATATCAGGGGGATATAGTTATGCTAGCTTCAATTAAAGAATTCTTTAGAGTTATATCTGAACTTAAATACATCATTCCAATGGTAAGGTATAAATGGCCTGAGCTAGACTCAAATGCATCACTATCCCACTCTTTTCAGGATACAGTTCAGGAACATGGTAAAAAAGATTTTCTGTATTTCGAAGATGAGGTATGGACATATACTCAGACTAACGAAGCTGCAAATATTCTTGCAAATAAGCTATCAAATGAAGGTGTAGAGCATGGTGACAGAGTTGTTCTGTTTATGGAAAATAGACCAAGCTTTGTAATCTCACTGTTAGCAATAAATAAGTTAGGAGCAATTGGTGTCTTAATTAATACTAGCCTTACGGGCGCCCCGCTTGTCCATTGTATTAATACATCTGATTCCAAAAAATGTATCTTTGGTGACGAATTATCTAATTCTCTTGAAGGTGTTTTAGATGAAATTAATATTACAAATTCTTCTGATTTGTTATGGGTAGAAGATACTAACTCAGATAATTGTCCTGGATGGGCATCAAATATAAAAGATGGTCTTGATCAATCAAAATCTTCTAATCTAGATCAAACTAACAAAGTTGTTGCAGGTGATACTGCTTTTTATATATTTACATCTGGAACGACAGGTGTCCCTAAAGCTGCTTTATTTCCAAATGTAAAAATTATTGCAGGGTCAAAAAATATAACTATGGCTGGTTATAGATTAACAAGTGATGACTGTATGTATAACTGCCTACCTTTGTATCACTCGACTGGTCTAATTCTTGGTCTATGTGCCTGCATTCAAGTTGGTGCTTCTACATTTATTAAGCGTAAATTCTCTGCTTCATCATTTTGGAGTGAGGTACAAAAGTTTAATACCTCTGCATTTGTGTATGTTGGAGAATTATGCAGATATCTAAGCTTTCAAGATCCTTGCGATGAAGAAATAAATAATCCAATCTCAAAAATGGTTGGAAATGGTCTAAGACCAGATCTTTGGGATACTTTTAGAAATAGGTTTGATGTTGAAAGAATTTGTGAAATTTATGGCGCTAGTGAAGCTAATGGAATGTTTATGAATCTTCTAAATAAAGATCAGACCATAGGCATGACTAATCTTGATATTAAGCTTTTTGCCTATGATGTTGCTGAAGATAAGTTAAAAGTTGATTCCAATGGAAAATACATTGAAATTCAAGACCACTCTCCCGGGTTAGCTCTTATGAAGATTGGCCCAAATGCCATTTATAATGGATATACAGATGCTCAGGCTAGTGAAAAAAAGATTTTAAGAGATGTTATTGAGGATGGTGATCAGTGGTTTAATACTGGTGATCTTTTAAAAACTATGGATGTTGGATTTGCATTAGGTAGACAACATTATCAATTTGTAGATAGAGTTGGTGATACCTTTAGATGGAAATCTGAGAATGTATCTACCAATGAGGTTGGTGAAATACTTAACTCATTTGAACAAGTAAATATGGCTAACGTATATGGAGTGCAGGTTCCTCATAGTGAAGGTAGGGCTGGAATGGTAGCTTTTAATTCTGATTTAAATTCATTTGACTGGAATGCTTTTTCATCTTTTGTTGATGAAAAACTGCCTGCATATGCAAGACCTGTTTTCGTAAGAATTATTCAAGAATTAGAAACAACTGGAACATTTAAATTAAAAAAGGGTGAGCTTAGAGATGAGGCATATCACTTAGAAAAAGTTAATGACGATGCGGTATTTGTTCGAGAGCCAAAAAGCGATTGCTATACAAGGCTTACTAATGAAACTTATGAAAAAATTAATAACGGATCTATTAGTTTTTAATTAATTTATTTCAAATCGCTATCAATCAATACGGCTATTAATAATGCTGGCTCTGTTCCATTATTAACCCATGCGTGGTTTGTTCCTCTTTGAACAACAACATCATGAGGCTCAAGTCTTACCTCCTCTTCATCTAGAATTAATGTGACATCACCTTTTAATAGAATAATATAGTCTATGGTGTCTGTTTTATGCATTGCTGGATGCTTGGATGTATCTATTCTATGGTGAGCAGCACCTATTCTTTCAAAAGCATCAGCAGCAATCTCTTGCATAAGCTCCATTGGCACCCCTTCTGGAGTAGGATTTATTTGAAAATATCTAAACTTAGATCCATTATTTGGTGGGGATAAGACAATATCGTTATCTGCCCTATCAATTGAATCTGTTGTATTAATAACATCTCCATCAGTATTCCATATCTCAAATAAGCCACCAACATCTTCACCAATAGACCTTGCAGGAGGTCCATCCAAAGTAATAATAGATTTACCCTCTTGATTGTGTCCTGTAATGATTCTTCTCATTATATTTCTCCTAAAGTTTTAATAATTTGTTTAGTCTCAATTACTCTTGGATTATCTGCTAAGTCATCCCAGTTACAAGTTTTAGTTTTTTGCATCATGCCAATCCTACTATTTAAATCTATATCCTCTTTTTCAAAACGATTAATAACTGAGTTAGCTCCTTTATAATCATTGCACACCAAAACCATATCACAGCCTGCATTAAGAGCTTTTATAGCTTTCTCATCCATACTTGTATTGCCAGCTCCTTTCATCGTCAAATCATCACTAAAAATAACTCCATTGAAGCCTATATTGTTTTGCAAAACATTTTTTAGCCATATTTTAGAGAAGCTTACGCAAACATTATCAATATCTGGATATGTAATATGCGCAGTCATTACTGCAGATAGTTTATCTTTTAACTCAATAAAGGGTTTTAAATCAGTATCCATTAGCTCATTGTGAGATCTTATATCAATGGGTTCGGCAATATGGCTGTCTTCTTTGATACCCCCATGTCCTGGAAAATGTTTTCCAGTTGCTTGCATGCCAGCCTCGCTCATTCCTTGAATAAAATGTGAAGCAATGTCGACTACATTTTGTGGCTTATTTGAAAATGATCTATTACCAATAATGCTACTTGTATTTCTATCTACATCTAATACAGGTGCAAAACTAATATCAACTCCTGAAGCTATTAACTCTAATGACATTAACCATCCTACGTCAGCAGCAAAACTATAGTCATTATTACTTATACAATAATCGCCCAAGACTTGCATTGAAGGTAGTTGTGTATACTCACCATTAAATCTTTGGACTCTGCCACCCTCTTGATCTACAGCAATAATAATATTGTTTTTAATATTTTTTATTTCACTGCATAGTTCTTCAATTTGAGGTTGGGAGTGAAAGTTTCTTGTAAAAAGTATAATGCCGCCAACATGTCTATTGCGAATTAAGTCTTTGTCTGAACTAGACAACGTCATGCCATCAATGCTTATCATTAATCTTCCAAAGAGATTTTGGGTATTATCTAAAGACATAGATTAATGGAAGTATGTTATTCATCATCCCATTTGGGAGTTCTTTTTTCTAAAAATGCATTAATACCCTCTTTTGCATCACTTCGTAATAAATTTACTTTCATTACTTCAGAGGTGTATTTGTATGCATCAGCTAAAGACATTTCAGCTTGCTCATAAAAGGCTTTTTTACCTGTAGCAACTGTTTTAGCTGATTTGCTGGCAATCTTCTCTGCAAGATTAACTACAGAGGCACTTAAATCATTAGAAGAAACGCAATCATTGATTAACCCAATCTCTTTTGCTTTTTTGCAATCAATCATGTCTCCTGTTAACAACATTTCCATTGCATTTTTTTTATGCACATTTCTAGAAAGCGCAACCATTGGCGTAGAACAAAAAAGACCAATATTTACTCCTGGAGTTGCAAACTTAGACCCATCAGATGCAATTGCTAAATCGCAACTTCCAACAAGTTGACAGCCTGCAGCAGTTGCTACACCATCGACTTCTGCAATAATTGGCTTTGGACAATTAACAATTAGTTGCATTAATGATGAGCACGAATCAAATAAATCCTTATAGTACCTATCACCGCTATCTTCGCCACCTCTTGCCTCTGTTATTTCTTTTAAATCATGGCCAGCACAGAAAACACTTCCACTTGCACCAATTATTATTACTTTTATTGAGTGATCATTAGATGCAGCATCAATAGAATTGATTAAAGCAGATATCATATCTTCTGATAATGCATTCTTGCTTTGAGGGTT
>ERZ802822.349-NODE-349-length-33203-cov-8.321892_pt1 | contig 33203 bp, 35 predicted proteins | sample MGYA00345649_ERZ802822 | MGnify/ENA primary metagenome ERZ802822 (study PRJEB30503, sample SAMEA104212359) | marine metagenome | biome: Westerlies Biome; feature: [SRF] surface water layer (ENVO:00010504) within the epipelagic zone...; material: water...
TTTATTACAAGAGGTATTAGATAATTGTGTTGACGAATCTATCGCTGGATTCTGTAATAATATTGATATTACTTTAAACACTGATGGGTCATATACAGTTAAAGATGATGGACGGGGTATGCCAGTAGATATCCATCCAGAATACAAAAAATCTGGAGTTGAGGTTATTATGACCAATTTACATTCTGGTGCTAAATTTAGTAATAAAAACTACAAATATTCTGGGGGGCTTCACGGAGTAGGTGTATCTGTAGTGAGTGCATTATCTGAATCTCTTATTGTTGATATTGAACGCACTGGTGATCAAAATCTTCATCAGATTTCATTTAAAAATGGAATAATCAGTAAAAAATTGTGTGCTATTGCTAAAACTACAAAAAATTCTCATGGTACTTGCATCACTTTTAAGCCAAATAAAAAATATTTTGATAGTGAAGACATTCAAATTACTAGATTACATAAGCTTGTAGAAGCAAAAACTATATTGAAGCCGGGCTTAAAGATAATAATTAATGATTTAAAGTACAAAACTGGTAATAAAGTATATTGTCATACTGGATCCTTAGATTTATATTTAAAAAATAATCTAAAATCTCAAACTCTACTTCCAATAGACCCAATTCTAATAGAACTTGATGATGATTTATTTGAAGTCTCTTCAACCGTTTGTTGGATAGAAGATATTGAGGAAATTATTCAAGATAGTTATGTAAACCTAATACCAACTTCTGATGGTGGTACCCATGTAAACTCTTTAAAGTCTGCAGTTGCTGATTCTTTACGAGATTTCATGATTACTCACAAAATTATGCCAAAGAACTTAAAAATTATCCCAGATGATATATGGAAAAATACATCTTATCTGATCTCAATTAAAATTTCTGACCCTCAGTTTGTTGGTCAAACAAAAAATAAATTACAATCCACATCTATTGGATCAAAACTATCATCTCAATTAAAGGATAGATTAGAATTGTGGCTCAATAACCATTCTGATACTGCTGAAGAAATATCAAACCTTGCTATACAGAATGCTTATCAAAGGTTATCTAATAATAAAACTAAGAAGATAAAGTCTTCAACAAAAAGTATTATAATGCCAAGTCGTTTATCGGACTGTTCTAGTAAAGACAATAATGTGAATGAATTATTTCTCGTAGAAGGAGACTCTGCTGGAGGTTCTGCAAAACAAGCCAGAGATAGAACCTTTCAAGCTATATTGCCTTTGAGAGGAAAGATACTTAATACATGGGAAGTTAGTTCATCAAAGATACTTGAATCAAAAGAAGTTCAGGATATATCGACTGCAATAGGTGTAAAACCTGGTGAAAGTAACCTTTCGTCATTGAGATATGGAAAAATTTGTATATTGGCTGATGCAGATTCTGATGGTTTGCATATCGCAACATTACTTATTGCTTTGTTTGTTAAGCATTTTCCTGATCTTATACTAAATGAACATATCTACGTTGCTCTTCCACCTCTCTACCGCTTAGATTATAAAAATAAAACCTACTATGCTATTTCTGACGATCATTTAAATAAAATACTTAGTCAATATAAAATTAAATCTACAGATAGTAATTTAAGTATAACTAGATTTAAAGGATTAGGTGAAATGAACCCATCTCAGCTTAGAGATACAACTCTGACTCCAGCATCAAGAAAACTTATCCTATTATCCCTTGACCATAAAAGTAAGGATATAAAGAAATTAAATATGATGCTATCGAAGAAAACAGCTCCCGACAGAAAAGTATGGTTAGAAAAAAAAGGTAATCTTGCTCAAACAAGCTAATGACAAAAAATAGAGATATATTTTCATCAAATATAGAAAAAGTATCAATAGGAGACTTTAGTGAAGATGCGTATTTAAATTATTCTATGTATGTAATTTTAGACCGCGCGCTTCCTAGTTTATTAGACGGCCTAAAACCTGTTCAGAGGAGAATAATTTATGCTATGAGTGAATTAGGGTTAAAACACTCTACCAAACATAAAAAATCCGCTAGAACAGTTGGAGATGTATTAGGAAAATTTCATCCTCATGGAGATACTGCATGTTATGAAGCAATGGTGATAATGGCACAATCATTTGCTTATAATATGCCGTTAATTGACGGACAAGGTAATTGGGGTACACAAGATGACCCTAAGTCTTTTGCAGCTATGAGATATACAGAATCAAAGCTCACACAATATTCAGAATTATTACTTCACGATTTAAAAAATGGTACATCAGATTGGATACCCAATTTTGATGGAACATTAAATGAACCTAAATTTTTACCATCTCAAATTCCTAATATTCTTATAAATGGAAGTTCAGGTATAGCAGTAGGTATGTCTACAGATATTCCACCGCATAATCTTGGCGAGATTATATTGGCGGTTCAATATATTATTAATAACCCTAAGTGTAGTATCAGGGAACTTATGGAATTCATCCCAGCACCAGACTACCCAACTGGTGCAGACTTATTGCAAGATGAATCCGATATAGATGCTATCTATAATGAGGGTACGGGTAACATTAAATTGAGAGCTGAATACAGCCATCATGGGAAGACTATAGAAATAACATCCTTACCTTATCAAGCCTCGACTACAAAAATTATTGAACAAATTCAGTCACAAATCATTGATAAAAAGATTAGTTTTATAAACTCAATCGAAGATCAATCTGACGAGAAAAATCCTGTAAAAATCATTATAAAAATTAAAGGAAATAGTCATAACTCAAATGATGTAATGAATCATTTATACTTTACGACTGATCTAGAGAGAAGTTATAGAGTAAATCTAAATATGATTTCAATGGATGGTAAACCGAAGGTTATGAATTTGAAAGAAATCTTAACTGAATGGGTCTCATTTAGAATCAATACATATAAAAGAAAACTTAATCATGAGAACAACAATATACTTGATAGACTTCATATTCTTGAAGGGTTTTTAATTGTATATAAGCATCTAGATAAGATTATAGAAATACTGAGGAATGAAGATAATCCAAAACTAAAGATAATGAAAATAGGAAAGTTTTCTGAAAAACAATATGAATCTATTATTAATATGCGATTAAGAAATATAGCTAAACTTGAAGAAGATAAAATAAAAGATGAGTATAAAAAACTTCAAAAACGAAATAAAGAGATAAACTCTATTCTTAAATCTAAAGCAAAACTCAATAAATTAATTATTCATGAACTTGATGTTCTTAGTGAAGAGTATGCACATGATAGAAGAACGAATATTTTGCATAATACAGACTCATCTAAACAAATCATACAAGAAATAAAAATATCAAGTGAGCCTGTATCTCTAATTTTATCAAGTAATGGATGGGTCAAAACTAGCAAAGGTAGTTCTGTATCACTCGATAATTTAACCTTTAAATCTGGTGATTCATATCTTGCTCATTTAGATATAGAAAATAATAAGCAAGTATCTTTTTTAGATCAAAAAGGATTTATATATTCAATGATGGTCAATGATATTCCTTCTGGAAGAGGTTATGGTGAATCTTTAAAAAAATATTTCAATATTGATGACGGAGTACATATCACTGGAATGTTGGATACCTCTAATGATTTACACACTCTGTTTACCTCTGAGTCAGGTTATGGGTTCTTATGTAAGAATAAGGAACTTTTATCTTCAAACCGAAACGGTAAATCAATTGTAAAAAATAAACAATCAAATATTATTAAGCCACTTGAGGTTGATGTTAAAAATTTTGATTATTATTTACTTGTGACTAACAAGCAATACCTTATCTTATCTAAGCTTGATGATATTCCAATTTTAACCAAAGGGAAGGGTGTGAAATTAATTAACATCCCTAAATCTGAAGATAGCGAAAAGGTTATATTTTCTGGGGTAATTAGAGCAGGTCAAAGACTTGAAATATCTGCAGAAAATAAAAGAAGCAAATATATTGAATTTAAGGAACTTCAACCATATATTATGATTAGAACAAGACGTGGAAAGAAAATTGAGCAAAAATTTATCCACAAGAATATGAAATTAAATTATAATATAGGATAACCATGAAAAGAATTTTTTATTTTATTGTAGTCAATATCGCAATACTATTTGTTTTAAGTATCTTTCTATCACTTACAGGCTTCACCGGTATTCTTCAGTCGAATGGTGTGGATCTTGATTATGATTCACTTATGCTATTTTCACTTGTTTTTGGTATGGGCGGTTCATTCATATCCCTATACATGTCTAAATGGATGGCTAAATCCATGGCAGGTGTCAAATTAATTACAAATCCATCAAATGAATTTGAAAGATGGTATTTAGATGTCGTAAAAAAACAATCAACACAACTCGGATTAAAAATGCCAGAGGTTGGAATGTTCAATTCCCCTCAACCGAATGCTTTTGCTACTGGTTCATCCAAAAATAGTTCATTAGTTGCACTAAGCACAGGGCTTGTTAGCGCAATGAGTAGGGATGAAATCGAAGCTGTAATAGGTCATGAAATGAGCCATGTTGCAAATGGTGACATGATAACGCTCACACTCATACAAGGAATAGTTAATGCCTTTGTAATATTTTTCTCCCGAGTAATCGGTCATTTTGTAGATAGAGTTATCCTAAAAAATGAGAGAGGATATGGTATAGGTTATTTTTTCACTGTAATATTCGCACAAGTGGTACTAGGGATACTTGCATCAACTATAGTATGTTGGTTCTCAAGAATGAGAGAATTTAGAGCAGATATTGGCGGTGCTCAACTAACTTCTAAAACTAAAATGATTAATGCTCTTAAAGCACTTGAGCGCCAAGTAGCAGCACCATTACCAGATCAAATGTTAGCATTCGGTATATCTAATAAAGGACAATCTAGTACGTTAAAAAAATTATTTTCTACTCATCCACCTTTAAGAAAAAGAATAGAAGCTCTAGAAAATTCTGATATAGAATCTGTGCCGCAAGAACAACTTAATTAATGGTCGATCATTCACTTCTCAGAAATGGCAACAAAGTTCTTGTTGATAATCAACCCTATGTAATCATGGATACAGACTTTGTTAATCCAGGTAAAGGCCAAGCGTTTACTAAAATTAAGATAAAAAATCTTCTGAATAAGAAAACTATTGAAAAGACTGTAAAAATTGGCGAAGAACTCAATGAAGCAGATGTTCTTAACACCTCAATGCAATTTCTCTATCAAGAATCAAACACTTTATTTTTTATGAATCTTGAATCTTATGAACAGATTGAATTAAATGTATCTTCGATAGACTTCGATCCTAGATGGTTAAATGATGGTGATGAATGTAATGTTACAATCTGGAATGATGCTATCATAGATGTTGAGCTTCCTAATTTTGTTGTATGTAAAGTTACATCGACAGAAAGTGTTGCAAAAGGAGATACTGTATCATCCACACTTAAAGATGCAGAATTAGATAATGGTATCACTGTAAAAGTTCCTGCATTCATCAAACAAGGTGAGGACATTAAACTTAATCCAAGTACTGGCGAATATTCATCAAGAGCAAAAAATGACTAAAGCGCAAGAACGTAGAAAAGCTGTTGAACAAGCTATACAAGAGCATAAAGCAAAAAAAAATAAATACATAATAGCTGCAGTATTTTGGTTTCTATCAAGTTTATATATATATTCTAACGACGCGGGCTTTTCTGATGTTTATTCTTTAAAGCCATTTGTTTACTTTATAGTAGGTCCAGTCTTTGCATCTATCGTATTCGGTAACATCATGTTCTTCATGCAAAAAATAATAGAAAAAGGCGTAATTGGTTTTTTCGGAAAGAATTCTCAAAACCTTGTTTTACCCGTGATCTCATTCGTATTCTTTTGTGCATTAGTCGGAATGTTTATTGTAATATTTAAATTTGCTGAACTACTACAAACCATTATCTAGATAAAATCAGATAAAACTAACCTGTTTTTATTTATCAATTAAATTAATAGATACAATAATATTATAATCATGTATTATGATTTTTATGCCTATACTTATGAGAGACATATTATTACCAGTTCTTATATCAACTGTCTATTGGCTAGCTTTATATAATGGCGTCTTATTTCTTAACCTTTTTGTTTTTGTTGTTTTATCTATTGTTTATGTTTATTACTGCAAATGGGTTAATGCGAATTATGAGCATATGTTTTCTAAAGAGTCTGTTGATGAAAAACTCAAAGACATGAATGGCTTCTCAAGACGAATTATTACAGGTATATGGGTATCACACTTTGCATTCTTCTTCTTCGGCGGGATAAGCTTAGGTGTTTCAGTCCCTTTTATCATCTACTTCAATTTGTAAATAATAGTTAATATTATCAATATCGTAATAGACCATGACTGATATATATGAACAAGCAAATGACAAATTAAATAACTTTATAAAAAATGATATTCTTACTTACTCTAAGAATAGGAACTATGATTATGGACCTAAAAATAGATCCAATGTATCTCATCTATCAAAATACATAACCCATCGTGTCATCAATGAATATGATGTTATTAATTTAGCACTATCAGAGTACTCTTTGTCAAAAATAGAAAAATATGTTCAAGAAGTATTTTGGAGAGTTTATTGGAAAGGATGGCTAGAACATAGACCACAGGTATGGAATGATTATTATGAATATTCAGACAACAATCTAAATATTGAAGACTATAAAAAAGCTATCGAAGGAACAACAGGAATAGTATGCTTTGATGATTGGGTAGAGGAATTAGTAAATGAAAACTACTTACATAATCACACAAGGATGTGGTTTGCAAGCATATGGATATTTACGTTAAATCTACCATGGCAATTAGGTGCTAATTTTTTTATGAAACATTTACTGGATGGTGATAGCGCTTCGAATACTCTTAGCTGGAGATGGGTAGCAGGTCTTCAAACAATTGGAAAACATTATTTAGCAACAGCGTCTAATATCAGGAAATTTACGAATAATGTTCATAATCCACAAAACTTAAATGAAAATGCATCACCACTTAATGAAAACAAAATCTATGACTTAATAGATATTAATTATTCTAATGCAGAACAAAGTAGTGATACTCTTTTAATGTGTGACAATGACCTTTCTTTTAAAGAAAGGGAAGGAATGTATACAAAATATAAATACATCTATTTGGTACAGCTTTCTAACGAATTCAGACGCATTGAACTTAGTGATAATGTATTAAATTATAAATATTCAATACTCGAAGAATTTTCTAATAATTGCCCACAATCCAAAATACTAAATGCAAATGATTTAAAAAAGGAAATTAATACAAATAAAAACTTTGATGTCATTTATCCATGTGTTGGAGAAAATCTTTCATTTCTTGAAAATAACAAAAATAATTCAAAATTAAATTATATTTATAGAAAAGAAGATTTATTCTGTTGGAAATATGCAAAAAAGGGATTTTTCAATTTTAAAAAGAATATACCATTAATTATTGAGAAAATTATCAAAACAAAAGATTTTTTTATCTAGCACTATTTCAGCATCAACGTAAGGATAATCCCTGTAAACATCACAATGGATAATGACGCTAAAACAGGTAATTTTTTCATTATACCTTTTCTCCAAAAATCTGGCTCTTTTCTCCAGGTATCAGTGTCTTTCCAAAATTCTGAGTCTTTTTTCTTTAATGACATAACAATTATTCCTTAGTTATCTCCTTCTTTAACAAATATCCCATCAATCATCTTACCTTTTCGATTTTTTATATCGTCATATGCAACCTTAAGGCAGTCTTTCATGGTTAGATTATTTCTTACCATTATATTAATTAAAACTACCATCATATCTCCAACATCGTCACGAATATCTTTGCCTTTACATAAACTATCAGATAATTCGCCTGCTTCTTGAATCAGCTTAAGATATTGATCTTTATCAGTACTGCCTTCTATAAGGTTTCTATCCTTATGCCACTGTGCAATTAAGTCTTCATAGTTTAATTCTTTCATAATATTTTTTCTCATCTGTCTGCTTATATTTATAATCAACAAAGCCCAAGTATACAATATTTATACTATCAATGAGGAATGATGAATCTTAATTTTTAAACCAGACTCCGTAGTTTTTAAAATAAAGGTGAATGCAACTCTCATATGTTCAGTTGGACTCATCAGTTTAAAATCTAGGATACCCATGATTGCAATAAGATCATTTTCTATAATTGTATTTGTTTCATCAATAGTCACACTCTCAAATGCTTTTAAAGCAAAGCCAGTATCTTCTGAGTATTTGCCACCAATGAAATATGAGAGAGCATCATCAACTGAATTTCTAAATATTGTCTTATTGGTCAATGTAGGTTTAAATAAAACCGACTCTTCATTAAATAGATAATGTTTATTGATGAACTCAAGTGCCATATTCTTATAATTTTCGTTTTTTTTATAAGCAGTTCGAATCATTGAAAGACCATCTATCCATGATTTAATAAACTCAAATAATTCTTGTTTTGTTGGCATAGTTATTAATCTCAGTCCTTTAAGTATCAGTTATTAAAACATTTTCTTGATTCTTGGCATTGTCCATACTCATTTTATTAGAATCATAGTAAATAAATAAATCACTCCAATAACAAAGCTAAATGAAACAGCACCAGCAAGTATATAGCTAGTTCCTTTATTTAAATACTTATTATTTAATAAAGCAACAGCGCTTATGAATATTAATACTAAAATAAAAGCTAAAGTCATATTTTTAAAATGTATATTTAGTGTTTATTACAATCCAGTTAAGATCTCTTCCAACTGATTTCATTTTACTACGATAGTTAACATTTAGCTTGAGGGAATTAAAAAATGTCCTTGTAACACCAAATCTCAGATAATCATATGAAGCACCGGAGCCAATTGGTGTTCCCTCATTAATATCTTCACCAAAGCCTACCTCACCAAATAATCTATAGTTATCCAAAATAACACTTTTACCTACTTTGATATGATGTGATGTTTTATAATAACTAGAGTCACTGAACCATAATTCTTGTCTTGTTGCTATGTAACTATCAGCACTTAGATTTGGTACTGAGACTACAAGCAAGAAAAAAATATATAATATATTACGCATTTATTTCTCCTTTAATATTTATTTAGTTGCCATAGGCTTGCACTGCCACTTGAATTAATTAAGAATATTTCCCCTTTACTATTGATTTCTATATCTCTTATTCTTCCAATGTCATCTTCAAATACAATATGCTCTTTTTTTACACTATTGTTTTCAAATTCCAACCTATAAAGAGTCCTAAATTTTAGTGATGTTATTAATACATCTCCATTCCATTCAGAAAAATCATCACCTTTATATATAGCAATATTGCTAACCGCAATAGAAGGCGTCCAAGTCCATATTGGTTTTGTGAATCCTGGTTCCCATGCATTTCCATTTCCTATCTTCGTACCAATATAATTTTTTCCTCCCCATCCAATAATTTTCCAACCATAATTTTCTCCAAATTTTACTTCACCAAAAAAATCACCCCCTTTTGCTCCATGGTTTGATATATATACTTTCTTATCAAATGGCGAAAGATACATTCCTTGAGGATTTCTCACACCAATTTGATAGACCTCTGGAAGCCACGTAGGTTTATCTACAAATTTTGGATTATCTTCAGGTATTGATCCATCTAAGTTAATTCTTATAATACTTCCTGGATGGTTAGTTATATCTTGCGCAATCATTCCTTTGCCTCGTTCACCCACTGATGCAAAAAGATGTTTATCTTTTATAACAATCCGAGAGCCAAAATGGTATCCGCTGCTAATAGGCGGTTCTGCTTGAAATATGTTTTGAAAGTCTATTTTCTTTTCGTTATATAACCCTCTAGCAATAGAAGTAGATGAATTTCCATTCTCTCTATCCTCAGAATAGCTTACATATACGTAACCATCTTTATAGAGAATGTCTAAGAGACCCCCTTGTCCATAGTAATAAAAATCAAGATTATGCTCGATGATATGTTTATTACCATTATTCATATCAATGCGAACTATGTCACCAGTTTTCTCTGTCACAAGTAGAGTCTGATCATCAACAAAAGACATCCCCCATGGCTCACTAAGATCGCTTGTAATTTTTAAAACCTTGAACTTTTCATTTGAGGAAACGCCTGTACTAAAATATATGAGAGACAAGAAAACAAATATCAATCTAATCATAAATATAATTATACAATACGAATAACATTATTTCCTCCCCGCCCGGACTCGAACCAGGAACTAAACCTTAGGAGGGTCCTGTTATATCCTGTTTAACTACGGGGAGATATTTTTGTATATTCTATAGTATAGTATGCAATATGAATATACTTTCAATTGATACATCGGGAAAATCATTTTCCCTAACTTTACAAAAAGATAATATAAAAACTTCATTTGTTGATACCACAGAGTCTGTTTCTAGCGAGTCTGTATTAGTTGAAATTGATAAATTAGTATCAGAATGTATGATTACACCAAAGGATATTTGTAGTGTTATCTATAACAATGGTCCAGGTAGTTTTACTGGAGTTCGTGTATCATCCGCTATAGTCCAAGCAATTGGATTCAGTAATAACTGTCCAGTTTATGGAATTAATTCTCTAATGCTTATAGCTTATTCTGAGCATATGAAAAATAATATATCTAAAATTCAAGTTATCAAAAAAGCTTTTGGTGATCAGGTCTTCCATGGCTTATTTCATCTGACAAGCGATTCTTGTACATCAAATGATCCAATTAAAACATCTACATTTTCAGATGTAGAGATAGACTCTAATTATGTTTTAATAACTGATGATAATAATACTATTAAAAACTTAAAAGATGATCATTTGCTAATAGATAATTTTGTTGGCTCAGAGCTTCTTATTGATTATTACAATATTTATTGCGTGAAAAAAAATAATTTTGATTATAAAGATGCCTTACCAAGCTATGCTGGGCACACAATTTAAATTTTAACGCCAATTTTTTGTCCCACTCTTACAGCTTGATTAATTTTAAGGCCATCAGATAAGTTAATTTCATCCGTGAACAGTAGTATCACAGTAGAACCTGATTTAAACATTCCTATTTCATTGCCTTTATCGAAGCTAATATTTTTATTACCATATTTTGTAGAAATAACTTTTTTAGGCATAGGAGGTGACACTTCTCCTTTCCATTGAGTCTCTATTGATGATACGTTAATCGCTCCAACTAATATTACAGAAAAGAATGAATCATTATTTTTAAAATGGCAAACCAGTCGTTCATTTTTTGAATAAAGGTTATTTATACATTCCACTGCATGATCTGCTACACTAAATAATCTACCAGGTACATGAAGAGTCTTCATTAGTTTTCCAGTAAAAGGAATATGTACACGATGGTAATCTTTTGGTGAGAGGTAAATTGTTAAAAAACTCCCATTAGCATAGATGGATGACAATTCTTTATCATTAACCAGTAATTCTTTTATAGGAGTATTTTTACCTTTCACTTGTAATATAGATTCGTTTGTAATCTTTCCAAACTGTAGAATTCTTCCATCACAAGATGAAACAATAGAATTATTGTCTAGATTAATCTTATGAACTCCTTTTTTGAGTTTACGTGTAAAAAAATCACAAAAGGTATGATAGTTTTCAATATTTTCCTCTTCACATTCTTTAAGATTAATTTTAAAAATTCTTATATAAAGTTTAATCAGGTATTGGGTTAATGGATGATGTGTTCTAGTGATGATATAAGTAAAACGTGACATTAAATGATGTGGAACTAAATACAACCAATAGGAAAGTATCATTTTTTTTGCTTTTGAAAGGTAATTATCCATTTATTCGTATGTTATCGTTATGCTTGGTACATTTATACATGCTCCAATCAAATTTATCAGCAAATATATGATATTTTGTCTATAATGCAATAAAAATATATTAATTATGTCAGGAAACACATTCGGTAAAATTTTTAGAGTAACCACCTTTGGTGAAAGCCATGGGAAAGCACTTGGTTGCGTTATAGATGGTTGTCCACCTAACATTAAAATAGATGAATCTGATATTCAAAAAGACTTAAATAGGCGAAAACCTGGGCAGTCTAAATATACAACTCAAAGAAAAGAAGATGATAAGGTAGAAATACTCTCAGGTATTTTCAATGGAGTCACTACAGGCACACCAATCACTTTAATTATTTTCAATAAGGACCAAAAATCTAAAGACTATTCTGAAATTAAAAATAAATTTCGTCCAGGACATGCTGATTTTACTTATCAGAAAAAATATGGCATTAGAGACTATAGAGGTGCTGGAAGGTCATCAGCAAGAGAAACAGTTGCAAGAGTAGCAGCTGGAGCTATAGCTAAGAAATTTTTAAATAAGATTAATAAAACAAAAATATTTGGATATGTTTCACAACTTGGTGAGATCACGCCTGATAAAATAAAACTTACTGATATAGAAAAGAACTCCTTCTTTTTTCCTGATAGAAAAAAAATACCTGAATTAGAAAAATATTTGATGGGTATTAGAAAGTCTGGCGACTCTATAGGAGCGAAAGTTACTATTGTAGGTAAGAATATTCCTATTGGTATAGGCGAACCTGTATTTGACAAACTTGATGCAATGCTTGCTCAAGCAATGATGTCTATCAATGCTGTAAAAGGCGTTGAGATCGGAGCAGGTTTTGATGTGGTTACCCAAAAAGGCTCAGAAGCTAGGGATGAAATTACACCTAAAGGTTTTTTGAGTAATTTCTCAGGCGGAACACTAGGTGGGATATCGACTGGGCAAGACCTTAAAATTAATATTGCGCTTAAACCTACATCTAGCATTTTAGTTCCTGGCAAAACAGTAGATATTAAAAACAAGCCAACTACAATTAGAACGAAAGGCAGACATGACCCTTGTGTTGGCATAAGAGCGGTACCTATAGCCGAGGCGATGATGGCATTAACACTATGTGATTTATATCTTCGCCATAAAGCACAAAATCTATAAGTCATTTAAAATGAAAAATACTCTATACGATAAAATATGGTCTGATCACTGTATTCATGAGAATGAGGATAAATCGTCTCTTATATATATTGATCGACATTTGATACATGAGGTGACATCACCTCAGGCATTTGATGGTTTGGATATTAAAAAAAGAGATATCTGGAATAAGCAGTCTATTATGGCAACAACTGATCATAATGTACCCACTTTCAATAGAGACAAAGGTATTACAGATCCAGTATCAAAAATTCAAGTTGAAACGTTAAGAGATAATTGTAAAAAGCATAATATTGAATTATACGATCTTGATAACATCAAACAAGGGATAGTCCATGTTATTGGGCCCGAGCTTGGCATGACACAGCCCGGTATGACATTGGTTTGTGGTGATTCACATACTTCAACTCATGGTGCACTTGCATCTTTAGCTTTTGGAATAGGAACAAGCGACGTTGAACATGTTTTAGCAACCCAATGTCTTAATTTGACAAAAGATAAAAATTTTAAAATTCACGTGAATGGAAAACTTAAGCCCTATGTAACATCAAAAGATTTAATTTTATACATTATTGGTAAAATTGGCACATCTGGTGGAACAGGTTTTACTATTGAGTATGCAGGCGAAGCAATTACTGATTTATCTATTGAGTCAAGAATGACTATGTGCAACATGACTATAGAAGCAGGTGCAAAATCTGGTCTAATGGCTTTTGATAAAACTACACATGACTATCTAAAAGATAGAGAATTTCTACCCAGTAAAAAGCATTATGATAATGCCCTTAAATATTGGGAATCATTAGTAAGTGATGAAAGCGCTCATTTTGATAGAACGGAAGTATTTGACGCTAATGATGTTGAGCCCCAAGTAACATGGGGAACGTCACCTGAGATGGTTACACCTGTGGATAGTAAAATCCCAACACCCGATACTGTGACCAATGAACAGGAGTATATGGATACGCTAAATTATATGGGGCTTGAACCAGGTGTAGAAATTAATTCAATACCTCTTGATAAAATATTTATAGGATCTTGTACTAATTCTAGAATAGAAGACTTGAGAGATGCCTCACAAGTTGTTAAAGGTGAAAAAGTATCAAGCAGTATCAAACAGGCTATAGTTGTTCCAGGCTCAGGTCTTGTGAAAGCGCAAGCAGAAGCAGAGGGCTTAGATAAAATATTCATGGATGCTGGCTTTGAATGGAGAGATCCAGGATGTTCAATGTGTTTAGGCATGAATGATGACTTCTTACAACCATATGAAAGATGTGCTTCAACATCTAATAGAAATTTCCAAGGTCGACAAGGAGATAAAGGCCGAACACATCTTGTTAGTCCAGCCATGGCAGCAGTTGCTGGTATTAAAGGTCATTTTTATAATGTTAAGGAATTCATGAATGAAAAATAATAATTTTGAAGGGCAAGTTATTCCTATAAACAGAGATAATGTAGATACAGATTTAATCATTCCGAAGCAATACTTAAAATCTATTAAAAAATCTGGCTTTGGTCCATTTTTGTTTGACTCACTTAGGTACACCACAACAGCTACGCTTGACAGTAACAGTGAAAGAACTGAAGTCTCATCTTTTATATTGAACCAGACACCTTATAATAATGGCACAATATTAATTGCAAAATCTAATTTTGGGTGCGGGTCATCTAGAGAACATGCAGTATGGGCTATACAGAATTATGGAATTAATATTGTAATCGCTGAAAGTTTTGCAGATATCTTTACAAGAAATAGTTATGCAAATGGCCTTTTATTAATTTGTTTGGATAAAAATATCATTATTAAGATTATTAATGATGCTCTGTCATCAGATTCTTATGAAATTAAGGTTCATCTAGAATCTAATACTATAACTTTGCCAAACGAAGAAGATATATCATTTACTATTGATGATTCGTATAAAGAGAGAATCTTAAATAACTTAGATGATATAGAATTAACCTTAAAACATAAAAACAAAATTACTGAATATGAGAATAAAATAAAACAAACGAAGCCTTGGCTATTTAATAATGAATAAAAAAAATATATTAATTTTCCCAGGAGACGAAATAGGTCCTGAAATTACAACTGAAGCTATAAAGGTTATTGATTATTTTAACGAGTCCAAGTTAACAAATATATCATATGATTTTGCAGATATTGGAGGTGCAGCTCTTGATAAATATGATACGCCGATTAAAACTGATGACTTAGATAAAGCAAAAAAGTCTGATGCAATTTTATTGGCAGCTGTGGGTACTCCTAAGTATGATAATAATCCTAGAGAGAAAAAACCAGAATATGGTCTTTTAGCTCTTCGAAAGCACCTTAATTTATTTATAAATATTAGACCAATATTTGTTTTTAATTCTTTGTTAGGATATTCATCTTTAAAATCAGAGCTTATAAGCGACTTGGATATTGTAATTATCAGAGAACTGATAGGTGATGTATATTTTGGAGAGCCTAGAGGATTTAAAGATATTAATGGAGATAGAGTAGGTTATAACACAATGATATATTCAGAATCTGAGGTACAACGTATAACTCAATTTGCTATAGAAGCTGCTAAAAACAGGCAGAAACAGATTACATCAATTGATAAGGCTAATGTTCTAGAGTGTTCACAATTATGGCGTCAGACTGTTGATAGCATGATGATTAAACATAGCGATATTGATTTACAACATATGTATGTTGATAACGCTGCTATGCAAATTATAAAAAATCCTAAACAGTTCGATGTTATCTTAACACCTAATTTATTTGGTGATATCTTATCTGATGCAGCATCAATGTTAACTGGCTCTATAGGGCTATTACCTTCTGCTTCATTATCTAATGATACTGGAATGTTTGAGCCAATACACGGGTCAGCACCTGATATAGCAGGCCAAGGAATAGTAAATCCATTAGCAATGATACTATCCTTAGCTATGATGTTTGAGTATACTCTCGATAAACCTGAGCTCTCTAAGATAATTAAAAAAGCTGTTGATGAAGTGCTTAACGATGGATATTTCACAAAAGATTTATCTTCTAAAGACTTTATTTCGACATCTCAAATGGGTGATAAGATCTTAGAGAGAATAAAAAAACAATGTTAAAGAAACAAGATAAATACAATATTGCAATAGTAGGCGCTACAGGAATAGTAGGTGAATCTTTATTAAGTATCCTAGATAGTAGAAGCTTTCCTATTAATAGTATTCATGCTGTTGCTAGTCAAAAATCTAAAGGAGTAAAAGTTAAGTTTGGCAATCATCTACTCACAGTCGAAGCTTTAGATGAATTTGACTTCAGTAATATTGATATAGCATTTTTCAGTGCAGGAGGCTCCATTTCAAAAGAGTATGCACCCAAAGCAGCTTCTCAAGATTGCATAGTTATAGATAATACATCCGAATTTAGATATGTTGATAATATACCGCTGATAGTTCCAGAAGTTAATCCGAATGATATCGATAAATATAAAGAAACTAATATAATTGCCAATCCAAATTGCTCGACAATACAGATGCTTGTTGCGCTAAAGCCGCTTCATGATGAATTCGGTGTAGATAATATTAATGTCTCTACTTATCAGGCAGTATCAGGTTCAGGCAAAGACGGTGTAGAAGAATTACTTCAGCAATCATCATCTTATATAGATCAAAGAACCATTGAAAAAAATGTATATCCTAAACAAATTGCATTTAATGCAATACCTTTTGTAGATTGTTTTCTAGACAATGATTACACAAGAGAAGAGATGAAAATGGTATGGGAGACACAAAAGATTTTAGATAAAAGCATTAAAGTAAACCCTACAGCTGTAAGAGTACCTGTACTTGTGGGTCATGCAGAGAGTATTTATATTGAAACAAAGAAGGATATTAATATTGATATAGCAAAAGAGGTACTTAGAAATTTTAATGGCATTAAACTTATTGATGATACTGAATCTATCGATTTTCCAACTCCTTTTGAGCATGGTCATGGTACAGATGATGTTTATGTTGGGCGTATCAGAAAAGGATTAGATAAAAATAATACTTTAAATTTATGGGTAGTAGCTGATAATGTAAGAAAAGGTGCTGCGCTTAATAGCATTCAGATTGCAGAATATTTAACTAGGAGTTAATTGTGAAACTATTCTTATTTATAATTATTATACTTTCAGTTTTAGGAATATTGGAATACAAAGCTGTAGTGCCAGCATCATCATTTGGTGTTTTATTAGCACTTGATACTATTGCTAACTTTATAAAATCTTTAAATATACACACATATTATTTAATTCTTCCGGATATCACAATTACAGTCCAAGGATTACTCTCATTATTTTTAGTATTATTTATAGTTGGCTATATTTCAGATAGATTTAGAACTCTTGACCTAAAGGTTAAATCATTAAATAAAGAAATTAACAAACTCAATGCTATTAAAGAGGAAACTAAGATATCTGAGCCAGAATCAAATAATGAGATGCAACAAATTGCCTCGGATATTAAAGGCTTTTTAGAAACACTTGCTAAATCAGTAACAGCCAATCCATCAATGCCAATACGTTCAAAAAAAATAAGAAGAGTTTCTGCTGAATCAGTTCATGAAGAGATAGATCAAGACGATAATATACCTGATGAGACAATCGAAAATGAAAAAATAATAGAAAATATTGAAAATGAACCACAAGAGATTAACCAAGAGACATCAGTCTTATCTGATGATAACTTGTCAGGTATTGATCTAGCCAGGGCATTAATTCAAAGTGATGAAAAAGCCAAAGCAAAAGAAGTATTGTTAGATATCATTAAAAATGGCTCAGCTAACGATGCACATGAGGCGAGAGTACTTAATCTACAAATAAGTTAATGAGGCTTGCCTTATCAATTGAGTATATTGGCAGTAAATATTATGGCTGGCAAAAACAAAATACTAATTCTACTAACACTATCCAGTTTTATGTTGACGCAGCGTTAACGAAAATTGCAAATCATGAAATTAAAACTGTTTGTTCTGGGAGAACGGATACAGGTGTAAATGCTCTTAATCAAGTAGTTCACTTTGATACAACATCGAGAAGGCTCGATAAAAATTGGATCGATGGTGTGAATTCTAATTTACCAAATGATATAAGAATTAAAAATATTTATCATGTTGATAAAGAATTTCATGCTAGATTCCAAGCACTGTCTAGAACATATCATTATTACATTAATAATAATGCTGATAGTACAATCTTTAACAATTCTTATACATGGATAATAAAAGATAAGCTTTCAATTACCAAAATGAAATCATCATTGAAATATTTAAATGGATTACAGGATTTTACAAGTTTTAGATCTTCAGGTTGTCAGGCTAATAGTCCATTAAGACATATTATAAATACATCAATAATGAAAAATAAAAATATCATTATATTTTCAATCACTGCAAATGCTTTTTTATATCACATGGTAAGAAATATCATAGGGACTATTGTTGACGTTGGGACTAATAAGATTACACCTAGCGATCTACGTAATATTATTAATAAAAAGGATAGAAAATATTGTAGTAAAATGGCGCCTGCAAATGGACTCTTCTTATGGAAAGTATCCTATCCTCGCAAATATAAAATTAATTATAATAGTGAATCTATCTTGTTGTAATATAAAGATATGACAACTCAAATTAAACTTTGTGGATTTAAAAATATTGAAGATATTATTTTTGCTTCCTCACTTGATATTGATTACCTAGGCATGATTTTTGTTCAAGATATGCCAAGAACAATTGATATCAAAACTGCAATCAGAGCTGTTAGTATTTGTAAAGATAATGATATTAAATCTGTAGGAGTCTTCTTAAATCAAAGTGTTGAAGATATCTCAAGTATTATAAACAAAGTGGATTTAGATATCATTCAACTACATGGCAATGAGAATATAGATGACTATACTATATTCAATAAAGATATTATCAGCACGATACATGCTTCAGAAAATATTCAATCTCAATTATCAAAAATAAATTTAAATAAACATATGCATCTTATTGATGCAACTGATAATCAAATGAGAGGTGGTTCAGGCATAACATTTGATTGGAATATTTTAAAAGACCTTGACTGTGAGAAGTTATTTATTGCTGGTGGTTTGAAACCTGATAATATATTAGACTTACTCAGCAGATATACTCCAAAATGTGTTGATGTTAGTAGTGGAATTGAGCGTAAGGTTGGATACAAAGACCATAAAATTATGAGTGATTTTGTAGAAACCATAAGAACATATTATGAAAAATAAAATCAACTTAAAAGACTATCCCGATAGATCAGGTCATTTTGACAGTTTTGGCGGTGTTTATGTATCTGAGACATTAATACATCCACTCAAAGAGTTATTCAGTGCATATAAGTCTATTGCAACCTCTGCAAGTTTTAGAAAAATACTTAAAGCTGAACTTAAAGATTATGTTGGGAGGCCAACTCCAATTTACTATGCTGAAGCTCTGAGCAAATATCTTGGTAAATCTCACATATACCTCAAAAGAGAAGATTTAAATCATACCGGTGCACACAAAATCAATAACGCTCTAGGACAAGCATTACTTGCAAAGAAAATGGGTAAAACAAGAATTATTGCAGAAACTGGTGCCGGACAGCATGGAGTAGCAACAGCAACAGCATGCGCTAGGTTAAATTTGAAATGCGTTGTTTATATGGGAGAACAAGATATTCAAAGACAGTCAGTGAATGTTTACAGAATGAAACTTTTAGGTGCTGAAGTTGTGTCAGTAAATTCTGGTACTAAAACACTCAAAGATGCACTTAATGAGGCACTGAGAGATTGGGTAACAAATGTTGATGATACACATTATATAATTGGTTCAGTTGCTGGCCCTCACCCTTATCCAATGATAGTACGTGACTTTCAATCAGTAATTGGTCACGAGGCAAGAGCTCAATTTAAGCGGGACTATAAATGCCTGCCTGATTACTTAATAGCTTGTGTTGGAGGCGGATCTAATGCTATAGGGTTGTTCCATCCTTTTTTGAACGACGATGTAAAAATTATTGGAGTTGAAGCTGGTGGTTCCGGAATTAAAACAGGTAAACATGCAGCACCCTTAAGCGCGGGAACTCCTGGAGTGCTTCATGGTAACAAGACATATATTATGGAAGATAAAAATGGTCAAATTAAAAATACACATTCTATTTCAGCTGGTTTGGATTACCCAGGAGTTGGCCCTGAACATTCGTGGCTTAAAGATTTAAATAGAGTGGAATATACATCTGTAACAGATAAAGAAGCTTTAAATGCATTTTTTACATTAACTCAAAAAGAAGGAATTATCCCTGCTCTTGAAACAGCCCATGCGCTTGCATATGCATTTGAACTTGCAAAAAATTCTAAACATAAAAAGTTATTAATTAATTTATCTGGAAGAGGAGATAAAGATATTGATACGATTGCCAAATTAAAAAATATTAAATTATGACCTCAAGAATCCCATCTATATTTCGAGAAAACGCCAAGAAAAATAAAAAAACATTTATTAGTTATTTAGTATGTGGGGACCCATCTAAAAATGACACTCTCATAGCTATGAAAATAATGGCTGATTCCGGAGTTGATGTAATTGAGTTAGGTATACCTTTTACTGATCCTATTGCAGATGGCCCAGTAATACAAAAAAGCATTGATAGAGCTTTAAAAAATAATGTCTCACTAAAAGATGTTATATCTGTTGTTGAAAAGTTTAGAAAAACTAATAAAAAAACTGCAGTTGTACTCATGGGTTATATGAACCCGGTACACAAGATGGGTGTTGAAAAATTTACTAAATCAATTAATAAGAATGATATCGATGGAGTTCTGATTGTAGATTCACCACCTGAGGAATCAATAGACTTAAATTCATCTCTTAAAAAATATAATAAATCTCATATATATCTTGCTTCACCAACTACGACTGACCAAAGAATGAGAAGTATTACTCAGATGTCATCAGGTTATGTTTATTATGTCACTGTTAAGGGAATAACTGGTTCAAAGTTGACTGATATATCAACGATAAAGAAAAATGTAGCTAAAATAAAAAAGTATTCTAAAAATAATATTCCTGTTGCTGTTGGTTTTGGAATAAAAGACAGTAAATCAGCCAAACAGATGTCTAAGTTTTCAGATGGTATAATAATTGGGAGTTCTATAGTAGAATTAATCCATAAGCATTCGAATAATAAAAATGTTATGAAAAAAAATCTTACAAGCTACCTTTCATCAATCTCTAGAGCTATATAATGAGCTGGTTAGATAAAATATTGCCTTCAAGAATTCGTGCCACTAAAGATGATAAAGGTTCAGTCCCTGAAGGACTATGGCATAAGTGCAGTAATTGCGGTGCTGTACTATATACTGCTGAATTTGATAAAAATTCCCATGTTTGTCCAAAATGTAATCATCATGAAAGAATATCAGCGAGAAAAAGAGTAAATATTTTTCTTGATAACGGTGATCATGAAGAAATGTTTAATAATCTCTCTCCAAGAGATATGCTCAATTTTAAAGATAAACAAAAGTATCAAGATAAATTCAAACAGTCTCAAGAGAAAACAGGTGAAAAAGACGCGCTTTTAGTGTTTAAAGGAAACCTAAAAAACATACCTGTGATAGTTTGTGCCTTTGAATACTCTTTTTTTGGAGGATCAATGGGGTCTGTTGTCGGAGAAAAGTTTATTAGAGCAGTAAAGCTGTCTATCGAATTAAATAGACCATTAATATGTTTCTCTGCAAGTGGTGGAGCAAGAATGCAAGAATCATTGTTCTCATTATTTCAAATGTCTAAAACAAGTGCTGCATTAGCAGAATTATCTGATCATGCGATACCATACATATCTGTATTGACAGATCCAACCATGGGTGGCGTGTCAGCAAGCCTGGCAGTATTAGGTGATATAAATATTGCTGAACCTAATGCTCTCATCGGATTTGCTGGGCCAAGAGTTATAGAACAAACTGTTAGAGAAAAACTACCAGAGGGTTTTCAGCGTAGTGAATTTCTTCAAGAACATGGAGCTATTGACATGATTGTAGAAAGGAAGGACCAGCCAGATAAGATTGCTAATATATTAAGTATTCTTGGTTTCCCTTATGAAAAGAAGATTTGATACCGTTAATGAATGGTTAGAATGGCAACAAACTGTCCATCCTTTAAACATTGATTTTAAACTTGAGAGAATACTTAGCGTTTATGAAAAACTTGATGTAGCCAAGATTGCTAAGAAAATAATTACAGTTGCAGGCACTAATGGAAAAGGATCAACAGTTTCTTTTTTAGAGTCTATACTCTGTAAGAATAATATCAACGTTGGTACTTTCACTTCGCCCCATATATTAAAATATAATGAAAGAATCAAGATAAACGGAAAGGAAATAGATGATGAATCGTTGTTAAATGTTTTTGAATTAATTGATCAAAAAAGAGGTAACACAACCTTAACATATTTTGAATTTGCGACGTTAAGTGCTTTTTATTTATTTAGTAAAGCAGATCTAGACGTCGTAGTATTAGAGGTTGGCTTGGGTGGACGATTAGATGCAACTAATATTATTGACTCTGATATTTCTATAATTACATCCATTGGAATTGATCATACTGAATTTCTTGGAGATACCATTGATAGTATTGCTCTTGAAAAAGCAGGAGTTATGAGGTCATTTAAAAAATGTATTTTTGCACAAGAAAACCCTCCTTCTGTACTATATAAATATTCTAAAAATAGATCTGTAAATCTACTAACCCATAACAATGATTATACTGTTAATAGATACTCAGATTCCTGGTCCATAGTTTCGAAAGCTATGGAAATACACAATATTCCTAACTTAAAAATGATCGGAGATTACCAATATAATTATGCTACAGCATCTGTAATAGCACTAAATGATATTTTACCTGAAGCATTATCTAATCAAGAGCTCCTTAAAAATGCACTTTGTGATACTTTGATACCAGGAAGATTTCAGTATCTTCAGCATTCTCCAGATATTATTCTTGATGTAGCTCACAACGAGGATGCAGCAAAAAGTCTTGCCACGAATATAAAACGACTAGGTTATAAAAAAATCCATGTTGTTTTGGGAATACTAGCAGATAAAGATGTTTATAGTATTGTAAAGCCATTCTCACTCCTTGTTGATCATTGGCATATTGGTACTATTAGTAGTGAGAGAGGTATGAATGCTGAAGAAATCAAATTTAGGATAAAATCGTTATTCAAAAACAAATTCTCGATAGAGACATATAATTCTATTTCTGCAGCTTATCATGGCGCAGTAAATCAACAAGATGATAACACTCTAATATTAGTCTATGGTTCCTTTTATACCGTATCTGAAGCATTGCAATCAAATAGCTATATATTAAAAAAAGAAGATGCGATTTAGACTAACTCTATTTATTTTTTTAATAACATATATATTTTCAGGCGTACTCTTAGACTACTTTCAATCTACGGAGTCTATATCTTTTAAAGACATGCAAGAACAAATTATTCTTGATGAAAATGAATTGAATGTTTTTGAAAAAAAATCATTAGATGATATTAATGTTACTGAAAAAAGAGTAAAAGCATGGCTTGTACTAATTAATTATAATGAGTCTAATGAGGTGAGCATTAAATCTATATTAGATAAAAGTGGTTATAAAACTAATCATAATGAAAAAAAAATGTATTTCTCTTTAGGACCTTTTGCTGATATCTCTCATGCTAATAATGAGGCAAAGAAGTTAAAAAAAATATACAACATTGATAGTAAAGTTGTAGACTTTATATTCTAATGGCCATAGTCGATTATATCTTTATTCTAATTACCATCATCTATTCTATTATTGGTCTTATACGTGGTTTTTCTAAACAACTTATTTCATTTACAGTGTGGATTATTTTTCTTTTTATCGTCTTTAATTATCTATCAGAATTTACAGATATAATCTCGAGCTACACTGCTCTTAGTTTGCAATATAATAGAATTATTGGCATCACCACACTTACATTATTGAGTTTATTTAGCATATTTATATTAAATCTAACACTAGCAAAAATTATAGCTTCTGCAGTTTTTGAAAATTCTAACAGGATCCTTGGTCTGCTCATGTCATTTGTAAAGGCACAAATTTATATATTGGTATTTATTCTTATTATAGTAGATACATCTTTTGCCAATGATATTCTAGATGGATCATATATAACACCATATTATCTTTATTTTATTGAATATATTTCTAATTATGATGATTCACTCTTTAATACTTTTGAAATATAAATATAATGTGCATATATGTGTGGCATTGTAGCTGTTTCTGGAAGTAAAGATGTGATTCATGACATCTATGAGTCCCTGTCTGTATTACAGCATAGGGGTCAAGATGCTTCCGGAATACTTACTAATCACAAAGGTAAAATTACACTACGAAAATCATTAGGACTAGTTAGAGATGGTTTCTCTAAAAAACATATTGATAGATTAAGAGGATCTATAGGAATAGGACATGTACGCTATCCAACTGCAGGACATGCAGATAATTCTTCAGAAGCCCAACCTTTTTATGTAAATTCACCCTATGGTATAGCATTAGCGCATAATGGAAATTTAATAAATTCTGATAAATTAAAATCTGATTTATTTAAAGAAGATCTAAGACATATTAATACGAAATCAGATTCTGAAATTTTGCTTAATATCTTTGCTCATGAGTTATATCTTCACAGTAAAGTGGCCTTTACGCCAGATAGCGTATTCTATGCTGTAGCTGGTGTGCACAGAAGAGTAAAAGGAGCTTATGCTGTCGTATCTTTGATTACTGATAAAGGTGTAGTAGCTTTTAGAGACCCTCATGGTATACGCCCCTTATGCTATGGCCACAGAATTGTTGATGGTAAAACTGAAACAATGATTGCTTCAGAATCAGTGGCACTTGATTCAGCTGGTTACACATTAGAGAGGGATGTTAAACCTGGTGAGGCAATATTTATTGATACGGATGGTAATGTTCACACAAGATTATGTGCAAAAACAAATAGCTTCAACCCTTGTATATTTGAATACGTTTATTTTGCAAGGCCTGATTCTATAATTGATGGAATCTCAGTTTACAAAGCTAGAATGAATATGGGAACAGCACTTGCGAATAATATCAAAAATGCATTCCCAAATAATGATATAGATGTTGTTATACCCATTCCTGATACAAGCAGAATATCAGCTTTAGAATTATCTGCTAAACTTAAAATTCCATTTAGAGAAGGCTTTATAAAAAATAGATATATTGGAAGAACGTTTATCATGTCTGAGCAAAACGAAAGATCTAAATCTGTAAAAAGAAAATTAAATGCCATTAAATCAGAATTTAAAGACAAAACAGTTTTACTTGTAGATGATTCGATAGTAAGAGGCACTACATCAAAACAAATTGTTGAAATGGCTAGAGAAGCTGGAGCAAAGAAAGTTTATATGGCATCCGCTGCACCTCCAGTCAAATTTCCTAATGTTTATGGTATTGATATGCCTGCTAGCAAAGAATTTATAGCAGATAATCGAACGATTGAGCAAATAGCTCATTTTATTGGTTGTGATAGAATATTTTATCAAGACATAAATGATCTTATTGAATCTGTAAAATCTGAAAGCAAAGAAATATCAAGTTTTGACTCATCATGTTTTAGTGGTAAATATATTACCGGAAATGTGGATAAGGAGTACTTAACTGCTCTCGATAAATTACGAAATGATGCCGAGAAAATAAAGAGTAGTCAAGACGAACAAACTTTTGATGAAGTAGTTGTTTACTAATTTTGCTCTTTTAATCATTGAATGATATTCATAAATACAATCAGACAAAAACTTTATCTCTTAGATGATAATAAAATTAAATATGAATTTCCTATATCTACTTCTTTTAATGGAACAGGTTGTCAAGTAGATTCATATAAAACTCCTATAGGTCTTCATACTGTAGTATCTAAAATTGGCGCCGGGTTACCACCAGGAACATTATTTAAAAATCGTAAGCCAACAAAAAGAATAGTTGATCCTCTACCACAAGATAAATATGATTATATTACATCAAGGATAATTAGGTTGAGCGGACTAGAAGATGATATCAATAAAGGAGGAAATGTAGATACATATAATAGATATATATATATTCATGGAACGCCACATATTGATAAACTAGGAGAGCCGGAATCACATGGATGTATCAGAATGTCTGATGATAATGTGATTACTCTTTTTAATTCTATAAGATATAATACCCTTGTTCTGATTGATTAAATATAATTTTTTAGTTCTAATGCATTATAGATTATTAAGTCTGAGTTCCAAGATCTTACATTAATATCAGCACTTATGAAGCCAAAATCAGCTGCTACAGTAGTCATTCCTGCATCTCTACCAGCAACAATATCTCTTTCATCATCTCCTACATATACGATTTCATTAACGTTACATTGAATCTCTTCAGCTGCTCTAATTAGTCCATCTATTGCTGGTTTAGCATTAAGAACCATATCGCCAGTTATTACACAACTTAATTTTTTAGTTATACCTAGACCTTCAATTATCTTATTAACATATCTAGAATGTTTATTCGTTACTATACCAATTATTATATTTTTATTTATCAGATAACTCAGCAGCTTATCCATATCTTTATTTAATTTTGTTTTAATAAATGGGTGAAGTTTATAGTCATCTAAAAATTCTGATCGCAATAGTGATGAGTCGATATCTCTACCATTAACATGAGATGCATATTCAATAACACCCAGAGCTCCCCTAGATATATGCTTTTTTAAATTCATACAGTCTACAGTTTTCAATTTATGAGAGACTAATACTCTATTAAGAGATGCACACATATCTGGAGAGGTATCTGCAAGAGTACCATCTAAATCAAATAAGACAGCTTTAACTTTATATTTATTTTTCAGCATACATGAAATAATTAATATCAGTATTATTTGATAAAATAAATGATCCATCAATAGGATTAAAATCCAATCCACTCATACCATTTAAATTATAATTATTGTTTTCTAACATTTTTGTTAGTTCATATGGTGTAATAAATTTTGCATACTGATGAGTTCCTCTTGGTACATAATTTAAGACATATTCAGCTACTATTTTAGCTAATACAAATGATTTTAGATTTCTATTGATTGTTGATAAAAATAATCCAGATTTTTTTGTGCTGAGCTCATTAATTTTTTTGATTAAATCATTTGGTTTGTCTATGTGCTCAATCATTTCAAAACAAACTATAAAATCAAAGCTATCACAATCAGTAATATCAAAAATAGATTTGTTAATATATTTTATATTATAATTTTGTTCTTCAGCATGTTGTCTAGCAATTGTGATTGATTTACTAGATGAGTCTATACCCGTTACTATAGCGCCTTGTTTATGTAATTGTTCAGAAAGAATCCCACCGCCACATCCAACATCTAAGATTCTTTTATCCTGGATGTTACATTTTGATAATATATATTCTAGTCTAACAGGGTTTAATCTGTGCAGAAGTTTATAATGACCAGACTTATTCCACCAATCATAAGCAAATTCATCAAAATGGGATTCTTGATTAGATTCTTTTTTATTCATTACATTTTATATTGTTCACCAGCTGACCATACATGAGTTAAGCTTTGCTTGTCAAGAACGCTTAGTTTGGGATTACAATTCTTATTTTTAAGAAGTTGGTTTGATGAAATGTCAAATAAGTTAAAAGATGCCTTATTCCCTCTCTTAATAGATCCTGAAGATATGAAATTTGAAAAAAGGTTAGATGTATTTTCTGTAACACAGTTGATAATTTTATTTTTATCAAAAATATTATTTTGATTAATATCTAGTTTCTCAATTATCTTAATAATTTGGTATAAATCATATGAATTTAATGTTTTGGTTATCAGAACACATTTAGTTTTCTTTTCAAGCAGATGTAGAAATTTCATTATATTATCAATAGTAGATAATTCCATATATGACACTACAGCTGTGACATTACTTTTTTTAATATTAGTTTTCCAATAATCATTTAAACTAAGAGCCCCATGCAAGTAACTATTGTTAAATAGATTTATTTCACTCCAAAAAGTTATCAAATCATTAATTCTCTTCTTATCTGCTATGTTTTGCAGACAACCCCCTTTGATATGTAAATTAATATCAATTTCGTTTAAAATGGATGATAGTTTTATAATAATATCTCGGTCAAAATCTATAATATTATTTAGACTTATACAAAACTGCTTACTTGAATCAGATTTATAAAAGTCCAACACGTCAGTCATTTCCTTTATGTCTGTCTGCTGAATGGTTTTTCCATCTAGTTCTATTATATGAACTATATCTAACTGACTAATATCAATACTCATTATATCTTTATAATTTTTGCCATGGATGCATAATCTTGTGACACCATTTTTTAATAAGGACTTCATTTTTGTTTCAACTTCTATTTTATTTAAACAATTATTTGAATTAAGATAGCTTTCTGTAAATGTAGGCATTAATACATGATTAGGATATTCAATTCTTGATATTCCTTTGTACTTCTTTTCAATAGTTTCATTTTTTAAAATTTCTTTAATTATAGGACCATCTATTAGTATAGATTTATCTATTTCTAGTCTGGTATTATTCAAATAAATCCATTTTGGAGATACAATAAACATTATAAAATTCTATCCTGTTCGTGACTCAATTTATATCGTTTATAAGCCCTATTTATGCTAAAATATTGAGCATAAAATGCCTCAAAAATTAACCATTAATGTCTGAATATTCACAAATTAAACTTGACGATGAAATGCGTCATTCGTATATAGAATATGCGATGTCGGTCATTGTTGGTAGAGCATTGCCAGACGTTAGAGATGGGCTAAAACCAGTCCATAGAAGAGTACTTTATTCAATGCATGAACTAAACAATGGTTACAACAAGGCATATAAAAAATCAGCTAGAATTGTTGGTGATGTTATTGGTAAATATCACCCTCATGGTGATACAGCAGTATACGACACAATTGTAAGATTAGCTCAGCCATTCTCAATGAGATACCCACTGGTTGATGGACAAGGTAACTTTGGTTCAATTGATGGAGATTCTCCTGCTGCAATGAGGTATACGGAAGTGAGAATGTCCCGTCTATCTCATGAGCTTTTATCTGATATAGATAAAAATACTGTTGATTTTAATCCAAATTATGATGGGTCTGAAAATGAACCTACAGTTTTACCCACTAGGATACCTAACTTACTTATAAACGGAGCATCTGGTATTGCAGTAGGCATGGCTACAAATATTCCACCTCATAACTTAAATGAAGTCGTTGATGGAGTCATAGCTATAATTAAAGATCCAACATTAGGTCAGGATGATTATATAGAACAATTTATAATTCAAACAGGATTTAAAGGTCCAGACTTTCCAACGGGAGCTGAAATTAAAGACAACGGAGGGATTAATGATGCTATAAAAACGGGCCGCGGTTCTTTTAAAATTAGAGCTATTCATTCTATCGAAGAAAAAAAAGATAAAAGCTCTATAGTGATCAATGAACTACCATACCAAGTAAATAAAGCTAAGCTAATTGAATCAATAGCTTTATTAGTTAGAGATAAAAAAATTACAGGTATAAGTCATATTAGGGATGAATCTGATCGAGATGGTCTAAGAGTTGTTATTGAACTCAAAAAGGGTGAGCAACCTGATGTTATTTTAAGTAGTCTATACAAACAAACCAATTTACAAACTTCATTTTCAGTGAATATGGTTTGTCTAGTTGATGGCGAACCTTGCACTATAAGTGTACCAAGAGCTCTACAAGAATTTATTAAGCATCGTAGGGAAATCATTACAAGAAGAACATTGTATCTTTTGAATAAGACATACAGCAAAGCTCATGTACTTGAAGGTCTGAGTATAGCCTTAGATAACATAGACGAGATGATTGATTTGATTAAAAAATCAAAATCTACAGATGAAGCTAAGGGAAAAATAATAAATAAAACATGGAGAACAGCTAAAAACAAATGGGTTTTATCTAAACTAGTAAATGACTGTAAAGATTTTATGACAGTTGATAATAAAGTTGGATTGAAAGATGAAAAATATAGAATTAGCGAGGAGCAAGCCCAAGCTGTATTAGATATGAAACTTAACAAGTTGACAAACTTGGAGCAAGACACAATTTTAAATGATTATAATTCTGCTATCGCATCTATTAGAGAATATTTAAGTATCCTATCTAATCCTCAAGAGCTCAATAATCTAATGATTAGTGAATTATTAGAGATTAAGGACACATATGGACAAGAACGAAAATCACAAATCTCACAAGATGAAGGTCTTTTAAATAAAGAAGATATGGTTAAAAAAGAAGATGTTATAGTTGTACTTACAGATGCAAATTATGTCAAGCGTATGCCAATTACAGAATTTAGGAGTCAAAAACGCGGCGGAAGGGGTATAAATGCCGCTAATTTTAAAGAAGGAGATAAAGCGAAGCTACTTGTGTGTGCTCATACCCACGACACGATACTATGTTTTTCTACTAAAGGTAAAGCGTTTTCTATAAGAGTATTTGACATACCAGATACTAGTAGACAGGCTAGGGGAAAATCTATAAACAATATTATCCCCCTTGAATCTGATGAATCTATATCAGCAATATTAGCGATTAAAAATTTTGATGAGGATAGTTATTTATTCTTAACAACAAGAAATGGCATGGTTAATAGAATGTCATTATCATCATTTAAAAAGGTACGTAATAGCGGGCTTAAAGCTATTCTTCTAAAAAGCAATGATTATTTATTCAACGCATTGCATACCACTGGAAATGATAAAATTATTTTGTCTTCAACAAATGGTAAATCAATTATGTTTTCAGAGTCACAAATTAGGGAAAGATCTAGAGGAACGCAAGGTGTAACAGGTATCAAACTTCATAGTGATTCAAAAATTATTTCATCACTAAATGTACTATGTAGCCAAGTTATATTTGTTACAGAGAATGGCTTTGGTAATAAAATATCTGTTGATTCGTATAACGAACAGAATAGAGGTGGGCAAGGGGTAATTTCTATAAAAACCTCAGATCGAAATGGACAGGTTGTAGGTGCTGCAAATTTAGATAATACAGACCATATAATACTAATAACAAATAAAGGAAAAACAATTAAGATATCAGCCTCTGATATGAAAACAATTAATAGAAATACCCAAGGTGTTCGATTGCAAGATATGTCTGATGATGAGAAAATATCAGCTGTATCATCTGAACGTGCAAATGATTGAATAATGCTAAAGAAATTTCGAACCAATATAGATACAATAGATAAAAAGTTACTAGATCTTTTGAATCAGAGAGCAAACATTGCTAAACAAGTTGCTGACTACAAAAAATCATCAAATAATAAAACTATATTCAGACCTGACAGAGAATCTCAAATTATTAAAAGTTTAAGAGCTCTCAATAAAGGGCCCCTTAATGCAGATCACATTCATAATATCTACAGGGAAATAATATCGTCTTGTCTATCACTGGAAACAAACCTTAATGTTTCGTTCTTAGGACCAATAGGAACATATAGTGAGATTGCTATGACCAAATTCTTTGGGAGTAGTATTCAAAAAAATAGCAAAAATAACATTCATGAGGTATTTGATTCTGTTAAAAACAAAACATGCGACTATGGCGTTGTTCCTGTTGAAAACTCAAATCAAGGAAGTATAAAAAGTACTTTAGATTTTCTCATAAAATATAAAATCAATATTTGTGGAGAGCAAAATATTCCAATTAAACACTGCTTAATGTCACAAAGTAGCTCTGTATCTGGTATTAAAAAAATATATGCGCATAATCAGACCTTATCTCAGTGCAGCTCATGGTTATCAAAAAATTATCCAGATGCTGAATATATAGCCTCAGACAGTAATGCACAAGCTGCTCTTATTGCAAAAAAATATAAGAACTCATCTTGTATAGCTAACGAAATATGCAGCGAACTCTATAAGTTAAAAATCGTAGCTAGAAATATCCATGATGCTCATAATAATACGACACGTTTCCTTATAATTGGCAACACTGAGGTTTCAAAATCCAAAAACGATAAAACTACTTTTATTATGTCGTTGCAAAATAAAGCAGGGGCATTAGCAAAAGCACTAGATATTTTAGCTAACTATAAGATATCAATGACTAAAATTGAATCTATACCAACAAAAGAGAAAAATTGGGAATACTTATTTTTAATTGATATATCAGGACATATCAGTGAAAAAAGAGTCTATAATGCTCTTACAAAAATTGAATCATTCTCTAGATTTTTTCAGCACTTGGGATCATATCCAAAGAGTATAGATTAGTGAGTCTAAAAAATATAAAAAAATATACACCTGGATTCAATATTCATGATATCCAAGAAAAATATAATTTAAAGAAAGTTATCAAGCTTGCTTCAAACGAGAATCCTTTTATTTCAAAAGATGTATTGTCTTTCATTAAAAAATCAAATCATCAACTAAATCTTTATCCAGATAGTAATCCTGATGAGCTACACAAATTACTAGCAAATACAGTTGGGCATAGGATGACATCAAATAATATTATTATAGGTAATGGTAGCAATGAAATTCTTGAATTTATTGTCAGAGCAAACGTAGATAATAAATCTGAAGTAATCATTCCAAAGCATTCATTTCTAGTGTATGAAATTATTTCAAAACTTCAAAATGCAAAAATAGTTAAAACAAAACCAGATAATAATAAAGCGTCAGAAAATTATTTAGGCATTAACTTGGAATCAGTTAAAGAAAAGATTACTAAAAAAACTAAATTAATATTTATTGCTAATCCTGCAAACCCAACTGGAACATATATTAAGCTGTCAGAAATAGATAACTTTCTTCAGTTAGTACCTAAAAAAACCTCTGTAATTATTGATGAAGCATATTATGAGTATTTAAATCCAAAAATTGATAAAACCGCGGTCAGTCTAATCAATAAATATAAAAATTTATATGTAACAAGATCGTTTTCTAAAATATACGGCTTAGCATCCTTGAGAGTTGGCTATGGTATCTCATCACATGAAAACATATCTAAATTAAAAACTTATAAACAACCATTTAATAGTAATTTATTTGCCCAAAAAGCCGCACTACTAGCT
>ERZ802822.350-NODE-350-length-33180-cov-12.001541_pt1 | contig 33180 bp, 31 predicted proteins | sample MGYA00345649_ERZ802822 | MGnify/ENA primary metagenome ERZ802822 (study PRJEB30503, sample SAMEA104212359) | marine metagenome | biome: Westerlies Biome; feature: [SRF] surface water layer (ENVO:00010504) within the epipelagic zone...; material: water...
TGTTCAATGTCATTGCTGTCAACTCTTGACAGCAGCCCCATTGGTTGTCGCCCGGCGCCATCAAATCCCCTACGAAATCGTGATGCACGATGCTTGGTGGATGAGTTATGAACAGTTTTTGGTATCAGCGGATGGTCGACTGATCAATCCTGCAGATCCTCTCAATCATTTTGATCAACAACCGAGCCCGGATGAAATTGAAAAAGCACTGAAACGTCGAACAGATCTCTACGATCTTCTGGACAATGCTCAACGAAGGATTGCGGTTTCAGAAGCCTTCAAAAGTATTTGCGAGAGTGCAGGCATCAAAAATATCGACGTTCAATTGAATACAGTCACAGAAATGGGCTTACCCTCTACAAATCATTCCTCGAACAAGGAAATTTCAGGAAATAATTATAAATTATGCCACATCGGTGGCATGAGCTTACATAAAGGGTATCAGCTATTAAGACAAGCTGTTCATCAATTGCCTCAATCGCTCCCCATACAATTTACTATCGTTGATCATCGACTACCTTCCTCTACAAGTAATTATCAATCAACTTGGAATGGATATCATGTTGATTTTATTGCTCCAATTTCAATGGACAAAATGCCAAATTTCTACAGCAACCAAGACGTGTTAATCGCACCATCCATCTGGCCAGAAAGCTTTGGACTAGTGACACGAGAAGCCCTTAGCGCTGGACTGTGGGTGATTGCCAGTGATGCCGGTGCATTGGCGGAACCCATTTTGAAGACAGAGGAAGTTAATGGAACTGTCATCCGGCCGAACAACCTAGAAGATCTTGTAAAAGCACTTGAAAACTTACCAATTGCCATTAATAACAACAAAGCAAATGATGGGAACTGATAAAATGGCTTGGAGATTTTGGCGAAGAAATATGAATCCTTCACTTGGATTTTTGGTTTGTGGCCTTGAACACAGCGGAACCACAATGGTTTCCGAGCTTTTTCGAGAACATCCAAAGGCAGATTCAGGCTTTGAATGTGGTGTGCTCCTATGCAAAACTCCAAGCGAATTTTTAACATTTGAACCATTTTGTAAGCACATGTATGTGGGATGGGGAATCGACCATGACGACCTCTCCTATGCCTGTTCAGCACGATCATTTCAAGATTTTTATCAGCGACTATTTGAGCGTTCAAAAAGTATTAAAGAGAAGTCTCCCAGTATTATTTTTGACAAAACACCTCGCTACATAACGCATTTATCAGAGGTTCAACAACGTCTCAACCGGCCTGTAATCGCAGTGATTAAAGATCCAAGATCACTGGCTCTTTCGGATTACAAACGGTCGAAACGTCCATTGGAAGAGATCGATTCTTGGTATGAAGAATGGAAAAATCCCAAAATGGCTTATATGCGATCAGCCTATGAGGGTTATCACCATGCGTGGAACACTAAAAATTGTCATGTTGTACGTCTCGAAGATCTTTGCTTTAATGCCAAATCAACTGTTAACGATATGTTCGAATTTGTTGGCCTTGAATTCAAGAATGAATATCTGAATCTCAGAAATAAACGCTTCGGTAACACGTCAGGATCATCCATCAACGTAGGCTCTTGCATGGCATTTATGGATGGGTTACCAGAACGAATTCAAGATCAAATATGTTCTGATTTTTCCGAATTTGATCGATGGTTTTATCCATTTTAGCGAAAATCAGTCAGGCAATTAAATTATTTTTTATTCAAAATACTCTCTGAGCGTAAAAGATCAAAGAGTCGCTAGAAATCCACCCAATACAGCAGCGATGAGTCCACAAGCCAAAACTTGCGCAACAACGTCACGACTATCTTCCTTTTTCCACCGATCAATCGTTTTGCACGTCATTGCATAACTCTCACAATTAACCTGAAGTTTGTGAATATATCGATCAACAAAGTCTTCTGAAAGGTCTAAACGACGGAGGCGCGACTTGATTTGGTTAATTTCGAACTGGTTCATTGTTGTTCGAACCGACCTAATTCTTTGAAGAAACCGTAGCGACGTTGATGATCACCCTGCGGGACATGCATACCCCACAAGCCCTCCCAATAGAAAAAAACAACGCCATGGCCGCGTTCTCGAGCCAAGTGAACGTTCTGTCGCAGGAGGGGAATGGCCGTTGTCCGAGGGCCAAAGCCGGCCAAAATCCCGATCTGAGTCGGGATGCGCCACTCTCGTGCCTTGCGTAATGCGGGCTGATCAAGATCACGGGCAAAGCCCTTCACTGAGTGGGCATAGTTCTGGATCACAAGCTCATCGATCAACTCACCCATCGCCCAAAGTTCCCAGTCCTGCAACCAAATGTTGTAGGCCTGACGAAATGGACCAGGGGAGAGACTGATGCGCTGCGGCAATTGTTCTTCTTTTAGGCGGGCACGTAAATCCCGCAATAGCCCCGTGAGCTGCCGCCGTCGCCAGCGCATCCAGTAGCGGTTGGTGTGATCAACAGGGGGCAAACTCCCCGTTTGCTCCCTGTACAAGTTGGACGTGAAGCTGTCGTAGCCAAACTCCACGGGCCAAGCGAAGTGGTCGTCCAATTGCAGGCCATCCAGAGAGCATCTCTGAAGTAACTCCACCACCAACCCAATAAAGCGTTCCCTCACCTCTGGGTGAGCCGGGTTCAACCAAGCCATGCGATGCCGTCCATGCATCGTCATGGTGCGTTCCCCATTGGCCTTAGCCAGAACCCAGTCAGGGTGGTCTTTCACAACCCGTGCATCGGCCGGTTCCATCAGGCCATATTCAAACCAGGGCATCACCTTGATGCCGCGCTTCTGTCCTTCGGCCGCGAGGGTACAAATCGGATCGATGCCTACCCCAGCTTTAACAAGGGGTGGTTCCACCGGCGCAAACCGACTCCGGTGAAATGTGGTTCCCCGACTCCAAACATTCGGAATCACGCGAGTAAATCCAGCCCGTTGTAGCTCGTCCATTGCGACACCAATTCGCTGGCGGTCGTAATACAAAGGACTAGGGCTATTGGTGAGCCAGACCCCCATCGTGCTCCTCGTTCGCAACAAGCGATCCAAGCGCGATTGCGACTTGCCGTCGAGCGTGAACACTCCAACAGAGGTGAGCCCTGCAAGGACACCGCAAAGCAACCGTTGAAACATCAGAGAGAGGTTTTAACGGAACATTGAGCTCACAGAGCTTTCTTCATGAATCCGCAGGATTGCCTCACCCAACATGTTGGCAGCGGAAAGAACTTTGAGCTGCGGGAAACTTCTATCCAGCTCAATAGGAAGGCTATTTGTAACAACAACCTGCTCAAAAAGGCCCTCTGCTGATAGACGTTCGCAAGCTGGTGGTGAAAAAACAGCATGGGTTGCACAGGCAATCACGCGTTGCGCCCCTTGTTGACGAAGCAGCTTCGCCCCAGCGCAAATCGTGCCACCGGTATCGATCATGTCGTCGATCAAAACAGCCGTTTTACCCGCCACATCACCGATCACGGTGAGACTTTCAGCCTGGTTGTGACCGGTGCGCCTTTTGTCGATAATCGCTAGGGGCGCATCGTTCATCTGCTTTGCAAAAGCCCGCGCCCGTGCCACTCCACCCACATCGGGCGACACCACCACGATGTCCCCAAGATTTTGGGTTGATAAGTAATCCACCAGCACGGGTGATCCATAAATGTGATCACACGGAATATCGAAATAACCCTGGATTTGAGCTGAATGGAGATCCATCGCCAGCACGCGATCGACTCCGGAGGTCACCAACAGGTTTGCGGTGAGCTTGGCGGTGATCGACTCGCGACCAGCTGTTTTGCGATCAGCCCTCGCATAGCCGTAGTAAGGAACTACCGCTGTGATTTGTCGGGCAGAGGCGCGTCGACACGCATCCACCATGATCAACAGCTCCATCAAGTGATCGTTCACCGGAGCACAGGTGGGCTGGATCAGAAAGACATCACAGCCACGGATCGACTCTTGGATCTGAACGTAGAGCTCTCCATCAGCAAACCGCTTCACAATCCGTGGGCCGTCAGGCACCCCGAGGTAAGCGGCAATTTCCCGGGCCAAGCCAGGGTTGGAGGTACCGCTGAACAATCGCAGCCTCGGGCTCTCGGCAGAAAGCTTCTCCTGCTCGGCCCGCGGTGCTGTCAGGAAACTGGTCACGGCGGCCGCGGCACGAGTTCTGCTGTAATCCGATGGTAGTGGTGAATGCGCCCCCCATGTCCAAAGCTTTTCCGCTGATCCTGGGAGCAGGGCCGATCCCGGAGTTGGCCATGCGGCAAGCCTGTGAAGCCATTGCCGAGTCCTGTGGCTGTGGCCTATCGAGTTATGCGTGTGGAGAATCTCCTCACGAGGTGTTGGCATCAACAGAGTCGGCAAGCGATCTGCTGCGGCTTTGCGGGGATGCCGCTCGGTTCCATCGTGACGGAGGCAGCTGGTTGGAAGCCTTGGCCGACTGGCGCCAACCTGTCCTGCTCCTGGTCCCAGGAGACGCCGACGGCGGAATTCCTGGCGTCGGCCCGGCCTATGCCGCGCTCTGCCGCGAACTCAAAGTGCCCCTGGTTGGCTTGGCGCAGCTTCAAGGGGCTTGGGATGCATCCGCACGCCGCAAAGACGGACTGCCCTGGCGCGGCTGGATTCCAGCTGCAGAGCATGGCGATCACAACGATGCAGTGGAGGCGTTGAGCCTCTGGCTGCGCCGATCAATCCTTAGTCCTGCGGCCACAGGGGCAAGGTCTGACCAGGCTTGACTTGGCGCAAGATCTGATTGCCCTCTCGTTTGGCCAGGGGCACCTGGGTGATGCGAGCGGGTGGCGGACTCGCCATCAAAGCCACTGCCAAACTCAATTGCTCAGGACGGCTGAGATTGGTGTCCAACTCAGACTCCAAACGGTTCACCAGCGACGGCAGCGTGGCGATCACACTCGAATCCTTCAGCTGCTCGAGCAAAGCCAAGATCAAACTCTGCTGTCGAGTTCGTCGGTTGGCGTTGTCCAGAGGAGTTTGTCGGTAACGCGCGAATTGTTCGGCCTGCTCCCCGTTGAGCCGTTGCCGTCCCGCCTGAAGATTGATGCTGTAGCCCTGGGATTTGTCGTTGCGCTCATAGATCTGATTGAGGATCAAATCCAAGTCACCCAGACCATTAACAACGGTGCGTAAGGCCATGCGAGGCATCACGACATATCGCTGAGGTGACTGTTGCGTTGACCCAAGAATGTCTTGAATGGCATCGTTCAACAACGCCACGCCACCGCTTTGCCACAGGCTGGACAAGCTTGTTGGTGGGTCGTTCCCTGGCAACTGCACAGCGAGCTCGCTCGGAATTTGCAAAACCTGCAACGGCTCATCCGCGCTAATGCGAAACAGCATTAGGGCATCGGCATTGGCTCGACCCAAGGGTGCGGCTTGGTTCGACGGCTCACCAAGCTGATCGGCATCAATTCCCACCACAAGCACCGTCACAGGAGCGGAGGGGAAGGGAGCCAAGCTGGTGAGGGCATCCCTGTTGTCTGAGCCATCCTTGGCAACGCGATCTGGCTCGGGCCACAGCACGGTGAGCAGCCAAGCTGTCGCTCCCACACCCAAGGCGATTGAGCCAAGACGCAGGACAGTCCGCCAGGGACGACGTCCAAACCAGCGCGTCAAGCGCGTCTCTTTGGAGGAAGTCATCGTCCGCCGCTTCATGGCTTACAGCAGACTTATCTTCACCCAGATGTCCAGTCCTTAGCGTTGGGCCCTTGCATGTCGTCCTTTATGCCCTTGCGCCACGACTTTCGAGAACGGCCACCCGCAGACGTTCGCGTCGTGGTGTTTGGTGCTACGGGCTACATCGGTCGGTTCGTGGTGAAGGAACTGGTCAAGCGGGGCTATCAGGTGGTGGCTTTTTGTCGTGAACGCAGTGGCGTTGCCGGACGTCAGAGCCAAGATCAAGTGGTGGCGGACTTTCCTGGAGCGGTGGTGCGCTTTGGTGATGTCACAGACGTGGACTCCCTGCGCCGAAGCGCTTTCCAGCAGCCGGTTGATGTTGTTGTGAGCTGCCTCGCCTCTCGCACTGGAGGACGACAAGACTCCTGGGCGATTGACCATCAGGCCACCTTGAACACCTACAGGGAAGGCCGGAAGGCTGGGGTTGCCCACTACGTTTTGCTCTCAGCCATCTGTGTGCAGAGGCCACTTCTTGAATTTCAAAAAGCCAAGTTGGCCTTCGAAACAGAGCTGCAGGCCGACGGGGAGATGAGTTATTCCATCGTCCGCCCCACTGCTTTTTTTAAAAGCCTGGGCGGACAGGTGGAAAGCTGCCGCAAAGGCGGGCCTTATGTGATGTTCGGCGGCGGAACACTTGCCAGCTGTAAGCCCATCAGCGAGGCAGATCTGGCTCGGTTCATGGCCGACTGCATTACGGATCCCGACAAGCGCAATCAGGTTCTTCCCATTGGCGGCCCGGGTCCAGCCATGAGTGCCCGTGAGCAGGGTGAAATGCTGTTTCGTGCCCTCGGACGCCAACAACGCATGCTTTCAGTGCCAATCGCCCTTATGGACGGTCCGATTGCGCTTTTGGAGGGGTTATCGAAGCTCTTCCCAGGCCTTCAAGACACCGCTGAATTCGGGCGGATTGGCCGCTACTACGCCAGCGAATCGATGCTGGTTTGGGATGCGCAAAAGGAGCGATACGACGCCGATGCCACCCCGTCCTATGGCCAAGACACCTTGGAACAGTTCTTCGAGCGGGTGGTGCGCGACGGAATGGCAGGTCAAGACCTTGGGGATGCCAGCGTGTTCTGAAGCCGCCATCCTGCAGCGAGAGAGGAAGCAACACCGTTAATGACCAAGGCAGCCACCCAGCGGGCACGTACGAGCGGTGTGTTGCTCCATCCCACAGCACTGCCGGACAGTCCAGTCTGCGGAACCTTTGGCGAGCCCAGTCGACGCTGGCTCCACGAGCTGGCCAACGGCGGAATCGGTGTTTGGCAAATGTTGCCGCTTGCACCGCCAGATCCAACGGGGTCCCCCTACAGCTCCCCCTCCTGCTTTGCCATCAACGCCTGGTTCCTCGACGCCTCAGATCTGGCGAATGAACAATTCATCAGCCAAGACGCTCTGAATGGACTGCCTGGAGCATCCCTAGGCATGGCCGGGGCAACGCTTGTTGATTTCCAACTCGCCAACCAGCGCAGCGAGGCCCTTGCCGATGCGCTCCTCGCCGCTTGGCCGCAACAGGCCTCAGAACGCCAAGACGCCTTCCAACACTGGTGCAGCCAACAATCCTGGCTGGAAGACCACGTGTTGTTCAGTGTTTTGCATGCCGAACACAACAACGCCTGGTGGACTTGGCCAAAGCCACTGGCCCAGCATCAACGGGGAGCGCTGCAAGCCTGGGCAGCGGACAATCAAGCGTTGCTGCTGAAAGAGCGCCTGATGCAGTGGCAGCTTGATCGCCAATGGCAGGAGATCAGACGACTCGCCCGCGACCTCGGCATTGTGTTATTCGGCGATTTGCCCTTCTACGTCAGCACCGATAGCGCTGATGTTTGGAGCCATCGCAGGCTGTTCACCGTGAAGGAATCCGGAGAACTCACACTCCAGAGCGGCGTTCCTCCGGATTACTTCTCCGAAACGGGGCAACTCTGGGGGTCCCCCGTCTATCGCTGGGGACGACACCGCATCACACGCTTTCAGTGGTGGCGCAAACGCATTAGCCGCCAACGCGATCTAGTCGATCTGCTGCGATTGGATCATTTTCGTGCTCTCGCCGCTTTTTGGGCCGTGCCAGGGGGTGATACCACCGCGCAAAACGGCCAATGGCAATCATCTCCTGGCCACGCCTTGCTCGCCAAATTGCAAAAAGACGCGGGAGGTGATTTGCCTTTAATTGCCGAGGATCTTGGTGTAATTACGCCGGATGTGGAAGAACTGCGTGATCGATTCTCCTTACCGGGAATGAAAGTGCTTCAGTTCGCTTTTGATGGCCAGAGCGACAATCCCTATCTTCCAGAAAACATCAATGGCACCCGCTGGGTGGTCTACACAGGCACCCATGACAACCCAACAACCCTTGGCTGGTGGCAACGTCTCGATAGCAGCAGCCGGGAGCGAATTACGAACCGCATTAACGGCGAAGTATCAGCACCCGCCTGGCATTTATTCGATATGGCATTTGCAACACCCGCCACACTTGTCGTGGCTCCGCTCCAAGACTTAATGCATCTCGATGATCGGGCGCGATTCAATACTCCCGGAACATCCTCGGGAAATTGGAATTGGCGCCTCAATCAGTTTGACCACAACCTAGAGGGTTCTCTGAGGGGCTTTGGAGAACGGGCCAAGATTTGGGGACGCAACCGAGAGAGCGCTACAGCACTGTTGGATCAAGCTTGAGAGCAGCACAAGCTGATAATGTTCAGACTCGCTGTAACTGGATCGAACGCAATACGTTCAGCCAAGAAAATGGGAGCCCAGAGCAATCGTTAGAAGCAAAAAGATCGACCCAAGGATTGGGAATTAGAAGCGCATAAAAACAAAATATCGATCATCGTCGACAACCAAATCCATCAGGTCTTTCTGGCATCGAAGGATCTAGGGGAAGCTGAGTAATTAGGCCGATACCAAGGCAGCGGGACCAGCCATAAAATTCGATCAAGGGAATGCACCAGCAGCGACCTCACTCAAAGGTCGCCTTTTTATGGGCCGTACCTGTCAGATAGTGAGAGCACTTCAAAAGCTCAAAGCGACGATTTTTCCACCCGATACACCCCAGCACGCTTGGCAACTTGTTGTAAGGGAACGCCATTCCACATCACCTGTTTGTTCTCTTCAGGGGGTGGTGTGATCGTCAGGTTGATGGGTGCCCTCAGCTGCAAGGTGAGCTGGCCTTTTCCGGCCTCAAGCTGCACACGATCACCACCCTCGCTGTCGATCTTCAGCTGACTCGGCTTGTTTAACAACAGTTGCAACACTCCATCGTTTGGACTGACAGAGGAAGCAACGCCTTTCAGCCAGTCCTGAGGCAAGCGCTGGCGAGCCTGTTCGAGGGGACGCAAACTTTCCAATGCGAACCCAGCATCAGAGGCTGATGGATTGGACGCAGATGGGATGGCCTGAATATTGGCTCGCACGGGTTCTAAGGCAAGACTGTTTTGACGGGCGAGCGTTTGCTGCTGGCGATTAATCGCCACAAGGCTAAAAAGCATGACTGCGCCATAGACGACACTCCCTTGCCAGGTCGTAAAGACATCAATACTTCCAGGGGTGAATCGACCAAAACCGCGAACGGGTTTCCGTCGTGAATGGGACACGGCAACAGGAAGAACCGGATCCAAACAACCGGACGGAAGCTCGAGGCGCCTCTCGATCTGAGGAAGCATGGAAGCTAAATAGGCTCGCTCGGGCAAACGATCGATCCAGCCACGCTCTAAGGCTTCAAGAACTGGCGTTGTAATCCTGATCTGAGTCGCCAGATCTCTCAGTGTTAATCCCAATAACTCGCGATGCTCGCGAATCATGGCCCCAAGAATCCGAGCCTGGTCTTCACGACTCACCGAATCACGATCAGCCCCTTTCAAAGCAAGTCCAGATCGCGTCCACCAACGCCTTGGGAATCGCAATCGCAGATTCATGATTGGCCTACGGATCGACTGACGCTGTCATCAACGATGTGCGCCCACTCTCGCGTGTCAAGACGGCGCCATGAGCCTTCTGCCAAATCATCGAGCTGAATGTCGTCAATGGCAACGCGCTGCAAATCGATCACAGGATGACCAAGCAACTCAGCAACCCTTCGAATTTGGCGATTCCGCCCCTCCTTTAGCTCCACTTCTAAAAGAGACGATGCACTTCGCGACTGAAGACAACGCACACGAGCTGCTCGGGTGACACGTCCGTCTAACTCCAGACCGTCACGCCAACAACGCAAAGCTTTTGAACTGGGAATCCCCCTCACCAAGACGCGATAGGTCTTGGCATGGCTGTAACGGGGATGGGTCAACTTCAGCGTGAGTTCACCTTGATCGGTGAGCAGCAGAGCACCACGACTATCCGCATCCAATCGCCCAACAGGGTGCAGTCCTGGCCGTTCTGATGGGGGCAGACAATCCAACACCGTGGACCGGCCCTGGGGATCACGACAACTACAAATCACTCCCACTGGCTTGTTGAGTAACAACACCCGTGGTTCTTGGGCTGAGGTGAGCGGAACGCCATCCACTTCAATCAGCTGATGGTCGGGATCGGCTTGATCCCCAAGGGTCGCGACACGCCCATCCACTGTCACGCGACCATCTTCAAGCCACTCTTCTCCGCGCCGACGGGAACAGAGTCCGGCAGCAGCGATCAATTTTTGAAGCCTCTGACGGGTCACGCTACGAAATCAAACCGGGAGTAAGTTTCAGATCTTCATTTTGAATTTACAAGACAAACATCTTGCGAACGGCAAGGGATTCACAGGAATGAAAATCAGTGCCCCTAAAAATTTCAGAACGACACGAGACCAATAATCCACATAATTGATCATCAACGGAGGCACTTAAATTAGAAGAGGAGAGGAAGAACAACCTCGAAAAGCGAAACCAAGCAGCGCATAAGCGACTGAGACATCAAATACAAATGGAATCAATTAGTCAAGCCAATCACAATCAATACATTCAACAGCAGCATGATCTCTCAGAGAAACTTTTCAGGAACTAAACATCTATTGGACGATTAAGACAGCAGAATACTCAATCTATATATTGAAATGATGATTTAGAAGAATTCATCAAAATTGTCAAAATCGACAGCTTTGAAATTGCCATCCTCAACTTGTTGCATCAAACGTTCCAGTTGAGCGAACAAGGCTCCACCAGTTAGCAGAGACATCACGAAAGCAACGAGGAGGGCGGCACCCGCAGCAAACCCAAAAATCTGCAAACAGCAGCCGATGAACAGCGTTACACCGATCAAGGTTCCAGAGAAACTCAACACGATCTCAGCGGTGGCTAAGGGCAAAAGAGGTAAGCGATCCTCCTTCCAACCATCCAGCTTGTTCTGCACAAGACGACCAAAGGTCAATCCACAAAGAACACTCATCAACAGGCCGATACCTGCCATCAAGTAGGGCGGCTGGGGGAGAACCGCCATCATCAAATACTGCTCAATCTCCTCAGCGGTGATCTCCTCAAGCATTGACGCAATTCTCGGAATGAGTCATCGACCTTAGTGGATTGATCAGGCTGCAACAAGGGGATTGAGCCGTTGCAAAAAGCCTCCTGCGATTCGACCCGGACCAAACGTTCTGCCAATCAAACCTGCCAGAGCACGCACATCATCAATGTGGAGGCGATCGTCACGGATCAAGGTGAGCAAAAGACGCTTACGAAGATCAGCACCATCCCGGCTGAAGAGGAGACGAAGACCGGCGCCTGCAACGGGTAGTAGTTCCACTCCCGGAGACGGTGCGCCTTGACCAACAACCTCCAAAAGACTTTCCAAACGTTCGAGACGCAGGCGACCTGACTCATCAAAGATCACTTCCAACAACTTCTCCCTCATTTCGCGGGTGTCCCCAGCGAGCAAGCGCTTTGCCACATAGGGATAGGCAACGGAAATAATTTTAAATTCGGGGTCGAGGCGGAGGGCGAGTCCTTCTTGACTCACAACCGCACGAATGATTAATGCAAATCGCGCTGGAACACGAAAGGGATAATCAAACATCAACTCTGAAAAGCGGTCTGTGATGGCTTTGAAGTTGAACGAACCGACAGACTCACCGAGGCTTCCACCGAGTACTTCTTCAAGGGCAGGAATGATCGAAGTTAGATCTGCTGTTGGAGTTAAAAAGCCGAGGTTTTGGAAGTCTTCAGCGAGTCCGGCGAAATCGCGATTGATCAAATGAACAACTGCACCGGTGAGCGTTAGCCGATCGCTATCGCTAATCGTATCCATCATTCCAAAGTCCACATATCCCACGTGACCCATGTCGCCGCTGCGACCCTGCAGAGCAAAAAGGTTGCCCGGATGGGGATCGGCATGGAAATAGCCAAATTCAAGTAGTTGCTGTAATCCGCAGATCACACCAGTACGGATCAAAGCAGCCGGATCTAAGCGTTGCTCAATCAACTCCTGACTATCTCTCATTTTCGAGCCCTCAATCCACGTGGTCGTTAGAACACGGGTTGAGCTGAGCATGCGCTCGACGCGGGGCACATAGACCGCTGGATTATCAACAAAAAGGCTTGCAAAGCGTTCAGCATTATCGGCTTCCTGTTCATAATCAATTTCTTCAAACAAGCTCCGACCAAACTCATCAATAATGCTTCCCAAACCAAAGCCGAGGTTGAGGGGAAGAAACGGCGCGGTTAGCACCCCAAGGGCTCTGATCAAGACAAGATCACGACGCAGAATAAAGGTGAGATTGGGCCGCTGAACCTTGACCGCTACCCAGGCTTGACCTTCAAGTCGCGCTTTATAAACCTGTCCCAGACTGGCGGCAGCAATCGGTGCTGAGGGGAATTCCTCAAAGAGCTGATCCGCTGGAGCGCCAAGCTCCTTCTCGATGCGGGCTAAAGCGATCGAATGCGGAAACGCGGGAAGGTCGTCCTGCAACCGGGTGAGCTCCTCAAGCCAATCGCGTCGAACCAGATCCGGCCGGGTCGAAAGGGCCTGGCCGAGCTTGATAAAACAGGGTCCAAGACCGGTGAGGGTGTTAAGGATGCGACGAGCCAAACCGCGCTGAACGTCCGCATTGGAGCTCGAACCACGCAACAGCAAAACAATCACTAACCCGCCGAGGGTCCAAAGCACTTGAATCAATCGCGGTATTGCGATCCATGGACGCAACAACAACCACCAAAAATCGCGCCCTGAGTTGTATTGCATCGAGGCGCTCAATCACTGCAGCAGACTCTAAGGACAATGACTGCGGGCAATGGCACTTTTGCCACTGTTAAAAAAGCGGCTTGGCATGAGCTTGTTTTTGCCAGCACACGGCAGAGGACGAGCACTACCGGAAGAGTTCAAAACTCTTTTGAGGCAGCGGGCTGGAGTGTGGGACCTACCGGAATTGGCGGAGATTGGCGGACCACTCGAAACAGAGGGGGCTGTCGGACAAAGTCAACGAGACTCGGCATCCGCCATGAACGCTGACCACTGCTGGTATGGCGTCAACGGTGCAACGGGCTTGCTGCAGGCAGCCTTGCTGGCCGTGGCTCAGCCGGGTGAAGCCGTTCTCATGCCACGGAACGTGCACAAAAGCTTGATTCAGGCCTGTGTACTCGGCGATATCAAACCTCTTCTCTACAACGTTCCTTACCAAACAAAACAGGGGCATTCAGCACCTCCAAATCACGCCTGGATACAAAAAGTCCTAGCGGAACTACCCGGCAATCGAGGTGAAATCAAGGCGGCAGTGTTGGTTCACCCGACGTATCAGGGCTACGCCAATGATCCAACAGAAATCATCGCAACTCTGCAAGAACAAGGATTATCCGTGCTTGTTGATGAGGCCCATGGAAGCCATTTAGCCGCAGCGATTGACCCTGATCTTCCACCATCTTCACTCCATTGTGGAGCCGATCTTGTTGTTCACTCACTCCATAAATCTGCGGCAGGGCTTGCTCAAACAGCAGTGTTATGGCACCAGGGGCAGCGGGTTGACCCAGAACGAGTCGAACGTTGCCTGGGCTGGATTCAAACAACGAGTCCAAGCGCTTTGCTACTCGCCTCATGCGAATCAGCACTTCAACAACTGGCTAGTCCTCGAGGTAGAAGAGATTTAGCCAATCGAATCAACGAGGCTCGCCTATTGAAATCACGCCTGATTCAATCAGGGGTACCTCTCATCGACACACAAGATCCGCTTCGAATCGTTCTACACACTGGTTCGGCAGGAATTAGCGGAGTTGATGCAGATGAGTGGTTTATCAAGAATGGACTAATCGCCGAATTACCTGAGCCAGGTACATTAACATTTTGCCTTGGATTATCGAAGCATCGGGATTTACATTCAAAGCTAACAAAAGCCTGGAATAAGTTAAAACAAGCCAACCAGAATCAATCCGCTCAAACAGACTTTGAAGCACCGCCTTTGCCGCTCGTTGCGAGCCCAGAAGTCAAACTAACGACGGCCTGGAATGCACCCAACAGAGTCGTGACTTTTGAGCAATCAGAAGGAGAGGTTGCCAGTGAACTTGCCTGCCCTTACCCACCCGGGATCCCACTGCTCATCCCGGGAGAAAGAGTCGATCATGCTCGAGCAGTTTGGCTCGCAAAACAAAGCCTGCTTTGGAGCGATGTACTACCAAATGCAATCAAGGTGATGAAGATATGAGCCACGGGGAACGGTTGATAAGCTGATGGTCAACATGGGTCTGGGTGATCATCGAGGTCTATCCATCAGTTGATCAACCAAGATCGACAGAATCCTCACGCAAGCGACTGTTAAGCGGATTAGCCGCCGGTGGATTTGGCCTCGTTGTTGTCTTTCTCGGTGGATGGTGGTTCACGGCCGCCGTGGGGATTCTTGTGCATCTCGGCCTCTTGGAATTTTTCCGGATGGCCCAATTCAAGGGCATGCGACCGGCCACGAAAACCACCCTGGTGGCCTGTCAACTGCTGCTTTTCAGCACCCAATGGGCGGCCGTTTCTGGAGGGTTGCCAGGAGAACTCTCATCAGCGATTTTGCCGTTATCTGGAGCAGCCATTTGTGCATGGTTGCTGCTGCAGCCAGTGACGGGCTCCATCGCCGATGTGGCCGCATCAATTTTTGGCTTGTTTTACCTGGGATTTCTACCGAGCCACTGGCTGTCTTTGCGGAATCTCACACTGGTGCAACTCGCACCAGGCACATCAGAACTCTGTACAAGTGGACTCGCGATCACGTTGTCGGCTTGTCTGATGATTGTGTGCAGCGATATCGGCTCTTGGGCCTTTGGTCGTCGCTGGGGTCGACGCCCCCTGTCGCCAATCTCCCCTGGGAAAACAGTGGAAGGTGCCCTAGGCGGATGCCTTTGTGCCATGGCCATGGGGGAAGTTTGCGCCCTTGTGATGGGCTGGCCTTTCCTCGGTTTACCCGGACTCCTGCTTGGCGCCCTCGTGGCCCTCATCGCCATGGTCGGCGACCTCACCGAATCAATGATGAAACGCGACGCTGGAATTAAAGATTCCGGTGACGTTTTGCCCGGCCATGGCGGAATCCTTGATCGCATTGATAGCTATCTATTCACCCCAGCAGTGGTGTATTACGTCGTCGCGCTGATTCAGCCCGTACTGGTTCGCTAAATCCCGGCTGTACAGCGCAAGGATTAGGGCGTGACATCAGCACAACCTTGGATGTGCAGTTGCCCCCCCTGAAGGGAAGCATCGGTGATCTTGATGCCAGGATCCATGGGCAACAGGATTGATGCGTCATCAGCCGAATCTTGAGATCGAAACCGCAGGGTGTTGCCTAAGGCATCGATCCTGAAGCAACGGCTCACCGGTTCCCGATGGGCCACCACTGAAGATTGAAGCGCCATCACATCGTTCTGGATGCTCAAACCACCCAGAGTTGTGAGCCCCATGAGCTGTTCAGCAAGCCAATCACCAAGCCAACGCCATGGCTCCGCCAGCAAGGCGTCATTCAAAGCACTGCCACTAATCGACACCTCACCCTCTACCTGAAAAGGGTGCTGGAGAGACAGCATTTGGCCCGGGCTCAGAACATTCACATCAACAGTGATCGGACCACTGCGCAGTTGAACGTGCTGAAGCGGTAAGCCTTTAAACCCCACGTCACGCGCCATCAAGGTGACCCCTTGAAGTTGACCTCGCATCAACGTGAATGCCGATCCATGCAGGGTGAGTTCCAAACTGCCAAGCCGATCGCAACGACTCCGGATCCAAAGCTTCAGAGCTCCGGCAAGGAGGGTCATCAAAGGGTCAGCCATGGTCAAACAAGGAGAAACAGCGCTCGGCGACCCGTTGGGGGTGATCAAGGTGCGGCAAATGCCCACAGGCTTCAAACGTTTCCACGGGCTCAGCCAAAATCTCGAGAGCCGCACGTTTTTGGGGTTCCCGCAAGATTCTGTCTTGCGCCCCCCAGATCACATGAAGTGGTTGAGAGGGAAGTGGTGAACCACTCCCTGCGAATCCACCGCTGCGGGCAAAAGCTGCCAAAGCTTCTGCCCAGCCGGGGCATTGCAGATGCAGTGACGCAATTTGCTCTTCCGGAGCTCCCACTGAAGACTCTGGATCAGCGAAGGCCTGTCGACAGAGCCCACGCCGCACCCCTGGCCGACTCAAGAACCAAGCTCCAAAACGATCGAGAAGAGGCGGTACAGGCATGCGCCGACCAGACAATCCGGCGGGGGCGAGGAGGAGGAGCGATTGCACACGCTGGGGGCAACGACGGGCCAACTCCACGGCGACCGAGCCACCCATCGATGCACCAATCACCGATACAGGCGACGATGACTGCAACTTGTTCAACAAAGCCTCTAGATGCAGCAGCACCGGCTCAGTGCCGTAGGTGGCGGTTAAGGGTCGCGGGGAAAAACCAAAGCCAAATAAATCTGGAATGATCAATTGAAAGCGTTCGGATAACAACGGCGCCAGCCGCCTGTACTCCAAAAAGCTGCTGTCGAAACCATGCAGAAGAAGCAGTGGAGCGCCTTGTCCCAGTACCGCCACAGGGAAAGGATCTTCAACTCCCAAAGAAGGAAGCGACCACCATTCCACGGCATCGGTAAGGGCACCGGCTTGGGGATCCAACAAGCCTGGGCGAAGCGTATCTAGAAGACGTTTCAAGAGGGAACTGGGCTGCGTTCAGGGAGTCCAACCAAAGCATCAAGCAGCGCGGCGGGGGTCACCGTAAAAGGCAGATGGTGGAGATCGGACCCGTCTTGGCAGGCAAACTCACACACCGTTAGAAGATCGCTGGAGCTGGCATCTGCAAGTCCCAAATCTTCGAGACAAACGGGAAGTCCGAGGTTCTCGAGAACACCCTTGAGCTGACGATGGGCCTGAGCGGCAAGACGATTGTTGCCGAGACGCTCTTCTAGACGAAGCTGCACAAGAATTCCAAATCCCACCTTTTCTCCATGCAGAACGTGATGGCAGGCAGGGAGTTGGGTTAGGCCGTTGTGCACGGCATGGGCTGCAACGGTGCGGCAGCGAGCGCCGCCGAGTCCTCCCATCACCCCTGCAGTTAAGCCACAAGCTTCAGCGGTGCGCTCCCAAGCAGCACTTGTGGGATCTTCAACAGCAAGAGGACTATCGATCAACAACTGATCGCGGAGTACCCGAGCCATTTGCACCGCTTGCTGAACCAATCCATCGCTGCTGTCTGCACTGCTCACCGACGCTTCGTACCACTTGGCAAGTGCATCTCCAATGCCGCTGGCCAACGTTCGAGGGGGTGCTTGTCGTACAAAAGCGTGATCAAAGATCAATAGATCTGGACAACGATCTAAAACAACATCGCTCTCAAATGCACCATCGGGTGAGTAGAGATTGGCCAATGCTGTCCAGCCAGCGCACGTCGCAGCACTCAACGGAACTGTGATGCAGGGAAGATTCAATCGATGGGCAAGAAGTTTGCCTGCATCAAGAACTTTTCCACCCCCGGCAGCCAAGATGGCGTCGCACGCTTGAGCTTCACCAGCAAGACGCTGGAGATCAATCTCGCAGCAATCAAACTGAAGATTCGCCGTCGTAACGGAAAGGCCAAGAGACTCGAGATCAATGCATAGCTGATCTCGCAGTGGTTGCGTGGAGATTGAACGACCCAACAAGAAGGGGCGCTGACACAACTGGGGCAGGCGAGTAAGGGCTTCACCCCAAGCGCCCTGCCCCCGCAACAAGGTTGCTGGGGCGATCGCTTGGGTTGAAATGGACGACACCATCAGACAGCCGCACCTGCCAACTCGGGTTGGGCTTCAACACGGCCTTGATGGCGGACGACAACCTTTTTGTTCTCGTCAATATCGACCTCGGCTTTATCACCATCTTTGAGACGACCAGTGAGGAACTCCTCGGCGAGGGAGTCTTCCAAGAGACGCATCACGGCACGACGGAGTGGACGTGCGCCGTAGGCAGGGTTGTAACCCTCTTCCACCAAGCGTTCTTTGAAAGCTTCCGAAACGCTGAGGGTGATGCCCTTCTCTCCCATGCGGCCGAACACTTCCTTGAGCATGATCTCGGCGATCTCTTTAACTTCCTCACGATTGAGTTGGCGGAAGACAATGATTTCGTCGAGACGGTTGAGGAACTCAGGGCGGAAGTATTGCTTGAGCTCTTCATTTACAAGGGAACGAATTCTTGTGTATTGAGAATCTTCAGCACTTTCACCAGAGAATTCAAAGCCGAGTCCACCGCCACCTTTTTCAATCACCTTCGAACCAATGTTCGAGGTCATGATGACCAACGTATTCTTGAAATCGACCGTGCGACCTTTTGAATCGGTCAGGCGACCATCTTCAAGAAGTTGGAGCAAGAGATTGAATACATCGGGGTGCGCTTTTTCAATTTCATCGAACAACACAACAGTGTAAGGACGACGGCGTACAGCCTCAGTGAGTTGACCACCTTCGTTGAAGCCTACATATCCAGGAGGTGAACCAATCAGTTTGCTGACGGTGTGACGCTCCATGAATTCAGACATGTCCAGGCGGATCATCGACTCCTCACTGCCGAAGAAATAGGCAGCCAAAGCTTTCGTGAGCTCTGTTTTACCGACACCTGTTGGACCCGAGAAGATGAAACTAGCAATCGGGCGATTTGGATTCTTCAAACCAACCCGAGCACGACGAATGGCTTTCGAAACAGCCTTAACGGCTTCATCTTGACCAATCAATCGCTGATGAAGTGTTTCCTCCATATTGAGCAACTTAACCGACTCACTTTCCGTAAGTTTCTGAACAGGAACGCCGGTCCATGAAGCCACAATATGAGCAATATCCTCTTCATTCACCATCGGAGAGGTGTCAATAATGGCTGGGATGGTTGCCACAGTGCCTTCAGAAGAAACTGCTTCTGAAGAATCTCCTTCTGCAGAAGTTGCTTCAGCCGTTGATCGGGAGTTTTGCAGAAGAGCACGAATTTTTTCGCGAAGTTCCACCTCCTTCTCTCGTAATTCACCCGCCTTGGCAAAATCCTGATCGCGTACAGCGTCTTCTTTATCCTTTTGGACGACCCGCAATTCCTTATCAACTTCCTTCGCTTCGGGAGGAAGTTTTGAATTCATTAAGCGAACTCTGGAGCCAGCTTCATCTATCAAATCAATCGCTTTATCTGGAAGGAAGCGGTCGGAGATATAACGATCACCAAGTGTTGCTGCAGCAACTAAAGCGTCATCAGTGATCTTGAGGCGATGGTGTTGCTCATAACGCTCACGCAAGCCCCGAAGAATTTCGATGGTTTCATCGATGGAGGGCTCACCAACTGTGACGGGCTGAAAACGTCGCTCTAAAGCGGCATCACGCTCAATGTGCTTTCTGTATTCATCGAGGGTTGTGGCTCCGATGCATTGCAACTCGCCTCGGGCGAGTGCTGGCTTAAGAATGTTGGCGGCATCGATGGCACCTTCAGCGGCACCTGCACCAATCAATGTGTGCACCTCGTCGATCACCAGAATCACATTTCCGGCAGATTTGATTTCCTCCATGATCTTTTTGAGGCGCTCCTCAAATTCACCTCGGTACTTCGTACCCGCAACCAACAATCCGATGTCAAGGGTCAAGACCCGCTTGTCTTCAAGGATGTCTGGGATGTCTCCCTGTTGAATGCGTTGAGCTAAGCCCTCTGCAATAGCTGTTTTACCAACTCCAGGTTCACCAATGAGAACTGGATTGTTTTTGGTGCGGCGACCAAGAATTTGGATCACACGATCGATTTCGTTCTGGCGACCCACCACTGGATCGAGCTTCGACTCAGTGGCCAGCTGGGTGAGATTGTTGCCGAACTCATCCAAGGTTGGTGTTTTGGTGGAGCCCTTCGCACCACCGCCACCACCAGCGGTGACTTCGGCGGTTTCGCCGAGCATGCGAATCACCTGGGTGCGGACCTTTGCCAGGTCGACGCCAAGATTTTCAAGGACACGGGCTGCGACCCCTTCACCTTCTCGGATCAGACCAAGCAACAGGTGCTCAGTACCGATGTAGTTATGACCAAGCTGACGAGCTTCTTCTAACGACAGCTCCAACACGCGCTTGGCGCGGGGGGTGAAGGGAATTTCAACCGCTACAAAACCAGAGCCGCGCCCGATAATTTTTTCAACTTCAACCCGAGCATCTTTGAGGTTGACGCCCATCGACTTCAAAACCTTGGCCGCTACGCCAGTGCCTTCTCCAATTAAACCGAGCAAGATTTGCTCGGTACCCACAAAGTTGTGACCAAGCCGTCGAGCTTCCTCTTGGGCAAGCATGATCACCTTGATGGCCTTTTCGGTAAACCGTTCGAACATCGCTAGGCCGATGTGAAGATGACACCAAGCTATCAGGACTTGGTGTCACCTGTGAGGAATCACTCCAATCATCAACCTGCTTGTCCACGACTGGGTTCTACCCGCACATAAGTATCAACGAACCCGAAACAATTGACGGTTTCTTTGACTGTCGAAGCCGGTAAACCGAACAACAAATATGGATGATATGTAGCTACTCCTACGATCAGATCCGACACCACTGAATCAGGGCGTCGCTTCCATCGCTGTAGTACTTCAGCCGAGTACCAGCGGATTGAAATCCAGCATCTGAATAGAGCGCTATGGCAGCAGGGTTGTTGCTCGCTACTTCCAGAGTGGCGTGAATGGCACCTTGTTGCCGTGCCTGTTGCAACAGAGCCGACAGCAATCGCTTGCCGTGGCCTCGCTGCCTTACGGAGGGATCAACAGCAATCACTGTGATATGCAATTCATCAGCGATGAGCCAGCCACAGGCCACGCCCAATAACCGCTTGGCATCGGTCCAGCCAAGACATAAACGTCTTGGATCCTCCAATTCGCGGCGCCATTGCTCTTCGGTCCAAAGACCCTGAAGAGCACAACGATCGAGGGCCAAGCATTCAGCCAACCACGATGGATCAATTGTGATGACAGCCATACCAGAACCAACCGGTTCGGGATCAATCCCTACATTGCCTTCCTCTGCGAAACATCCGTGACCCAGACCATCACCAATGCAAAGCCCTACGAGGCGGATCTGGATCCGGACAGTCCCAACCGAAATCTCACACCCTTAACCACTGCATTAGATGCGAACGATCGTCTCGTCGTGGGCGGCTGTCTGCTGAGTGATCTCGCCCAGCGCTATGGCACTCCGCTGTATGTGCTCGATGAGCAAACCCTGCGCGGCACTTGCCGTGCCTACCGGGACGCTTTGAAGCGTCACTATCCCGGACCGTCTTTACCGATCTATGCCTCGAAAGCCAACAGCTCACTCGTGATGAGCAGCTTGGTGGCATCCGAAGGACTCGGCTTGGATGCGGTGTCCGCCGGAGAGTTGCTCACCGCGCTACGCGGCGGAATGCCTGGCGATCGCATGGTGTTGCACGGCAACAACAAGTCTGATGAAGAGCTACTGCTTGCTTACACCAACAACGTGACGGTGGTGGTGGACAACCAGCACGACCTCGACCGCCTCTCAGCTCTCATTCCCAAGACAGGCGACCCCGTTCGGTTGATGTTGCGCTTCACCCCCGGCATCGAATGCCACACGCATGAATACATCCGCACAGGCCATCTCGACAGCAAGTTTGGTTTTGATCCCGACCAGGTGGAACCCGTCCTGCGCGGTTTGGTGGGTCAGTCCTGGGCCAGATTGACGGGCTTGCATGCCCACATCGGCTCACAAATTTTTGAACTCGAACCCCACCGCGACCTCGCTGCGGTGATGGCCGATGCCCTCAAGCTGGCCCGCGACCTCGGGCATCCCGTCGAAGACCTCAATGTGGGGGGCGGACTCGGCATTCGCTATGTGCACTCCGACGATCCGCCAAGCATCGACCGTTGGGTTCAAGTGGTATCCGAAGCAGTGATTGCCGCGTGCAAAGAACGAAGCCTCGACTTGCCCCGACTGATGTGTGAACCAGGCCGATCCTTAGTTGCCACCGCAGGGGTGACCTTGTACAGCGTCGGCTCCAGGAAAACGATTCCCGGCATTCGCACCTACGTGGCTGTTGATGGCGGCATGAGTGACAACCCACGGCCCATTACCTATCAATCGCTCTACACCTGCTGCGTCGCCGATCGCCCGCTAGCCGAAGCGGATGAAACGGTGAATCTCGTCGGTAAACATTGCGAATCAGGCGATGTGTTGCTGAAAGACCTACCCCTTCCCAGCACCCGCAGCGGAGATGTGATCGCTGTTTTCGCCACCGGCGCCTACAACGCCTCGATGAGCTCGAACTACAACCGCATTCCACGACCGGCGGCCGTGCTCGTCCACGACGGAGCTGCAGAGCTGGTGCAAAAACGAGAGCAGCCGGATGATTTGCTGCGCTACGACGTGCTGCCGCAACGGTTTCACGGGGTACGTTAAAGGGAATGGGGTTTTGAGGGGTTGAACGTTTTCGCAGTTGAGAACCTGCGCATCGTCCTCGACGTTTTGTTCGCCTCTGCCATCGGTTTTTTAATGCTGTCAAGGGTTCGTGAGGCACGAACCCTTTGGTTGCTAAGGGGATACCTTTTTCTTGTTGCGACAGCCTGGTTTGTCCAACGGTTCGCCAACCTTCCACTTACCACCCAATTGGTGGATGCGTTGGTGCTGGCTTGTTCCTTATCTCTCGCCATCCTTTGGCAGGGAGAGTTGCGCCGCTTGATGGAACTGCTCGGTACCGGGCGGCTGGCGGTCCTTCTTGGGAATCCTCAAAAGGAATTTAAAGCAGCAGAAGGCACAATTGCTCAGCTCACCGAAGCAGCTGGTCGCCTTTCTCAGCAGCGACGCGGGGCTTTGATCGTTGTCGATCTGGGCAGCGACCTGCGACCCGAAGATTTCCTGAACCCTGGCGTCACCATTGGGGCCCAACTCAGTCGAGAACTGTTGCTGAACGTGTTTGCCGCAGATACGCCACTGCATGACGGAGCCGTCCTTGTCCGCGGCAATCGCATTGAATCGGCCGGCGTGATCCTGCCTCTATCGCGTCACAGCGTGAGTCGGTACGGGACAAGACACCTGGCAGCTCTAGGCATTACCGAACGCTTCGACCGTTGTATTTGCATCGTTGTTTCAGAGGAAACAGGCACGCTCTCCTTGGCCAATCAAGGGAAGTTGGAACGGCCGATCACCAGTAGCCGTTTGGAGACCCTGCTTCGGGATTTGTTCAGCAACACTGAGGCACGGCAGCCTGCAAGGCGTAGCGTGGGAACCCCTTCATCCGATTCGCTGTCTTGATGAGCCGAACCCCGGCCACGAGCACCGATCTCACAGCTTCAACGCTCTGCCCGCCAGAGCTTGATCCGACTCGGCTTCCAGCCCATGTTGCTGTGATTATGGACGGCAACGGACGTTGGGCAAAAGCCAGAGGATTACCAAGGGTTGTTGGACATCGAGCCGGGGTTGAGGCGCTGAAATCCACCCTGCGGCGGTGCAGTGATTGGGGCATCGGAGCGCTCACCGCCTATGCCTTCTCAACAGAAAATTGGTCCCGCCCTGGTGATGAGGTGAATTTTCTAATGACCCTGTTCGAACGGGTCTTGCAGAAAGAATTGCAGTCATTGGAAGAAGAACAGGTGAGGATTCGCTTCCTTGGTGATCTCGATGGGCTTCCAGAAAAATTGCAAGACCTGATCGACGACGCCACGGAGCGAACTGCCAAGAACAGCGGGATTCATTTCAACGTTTGTACCAATTACGGAGGCCGTCGCGAACTGGTTCGCGCGGCGCAACGCCTCGCCAAACAAGTAGCCACGGGAATGATTGATCCAGAGGCGATCGACGAAAATAGCTTTGCGAGGGAGCTGTTCACCGCAGGGGATCAAGACCCTGATCTTCTGATTCGCACCAGCGGTGAATACAGAATTAGCAACTTCTTGCTTTGGCAATTGGCTTACGCCGAGATCCACGTCACTGATGTGTTTTGGCCCGATTTCAACGCAGATGTCCTGAAACAAGCTCTACTGGATTACCAAGGCCGCAACCGCCGCTTCGGTGGGCTTGATCCGATCACACCATGACCATCCCGACACGTCACGACTGGACCACCGAAGAGATCCAAACGCTGCTGGAATTGCCGCTGATGGATTTGTTGTGGCAAGCCCAAACCGTTCATCGGGAAGCAAACCCTGGCTACCGCGTTCAACTCGCCTCCCTCCTAAGCGTGAAGACCGGTGGGTGCGAAGAGGATTGTTCCTACTGCTCGCAGTCGATCCACAACAGCAGCGATGTTTCAGGCTTTGAAGCCCAAATGCGGGTGGAGCCGGTTTTAGAGCGGGCCAGGGCTGCCAAGGAGGCTGGAGCCGATCGGTTCTGTATGGGATGGGCTTGGCGGGAAATTCGCGACGGAAAGCAGTTTGAGGCGATGTTGGAGATGGTCCGCGGTGTGAAAGGCATGGGAATGGAAGCCTGTGTCACCGCCGGAATGCTCACCGACGATCAAGCCGAACGGCTCGCCGACGCGGGCCTCACCGCCTACAACCACAACCTCGACACAAGCCCCGAGCACTACGACAAGATCATTTCGACTCGAACCTATGAAGACCGTCTAGAGACGCTGCAAAGGGTTCGTAAGGCGGGTGTCACGCTCTGCAGCGGTGGAATCATCGGCATCGGAGAAACCCTCCGGGATCGAGCCTCGATGCTGCAGGTGTTGGCGAGCATGAACCCCCATCCTGAAAGTGTTCCGGTGAACGGACTTGTGGCGGTGGAAGGAACACCCCTAGAGGGACAACAACCCTTTGAACCACTCGAATTGGTTCGGATGGTGGCCACCGCTCGAATTTTGATGCCCCACGCCCGTGTGCGTTTGAGTGCTGGGCGAGAGCAATTGAGTCGGGAAGCGCAAATTCTCTGTTTGCAAGCGGGAGCCGATTCAATTTTCTATGGAGACCTGTTGCTCACCACTGGAAATCCCGATGTCGAAGCCGATCGTCAATTGCTGGCTGACGCCGGCGTGCAAGCCAACTGGCAGAACAACGCCAGTTCCTTGGTGAAACAGGCTCCCGCATCAACCTGATCAAAGTGCCCAGACAACGTGCTTTAAGTTGCCCAAGACCCTGTTGAACAGCAGCATGAATCGGCTGCAGGTAGCTGCCTTTTATGCCTTCACGCCGCTGAATGAGCACCAGCGCGAAAAGCTACTCAGCGAACTGCCGGGTATGGCGAGCACACACCATGTTTTGGGTTCGATCTTGGTGGCCCATGAAGGGGTGAATGGCACGATTAGCGGCCCGGAAACTGGGGTTGAGGCGTTGTTACAAAGCCTCTGCGAGTCCATGGCCCTTGGCTGCGAACAATTTCAGCGGCTGGAAGTGAAACGAAGCTGGGCTGATCAAACCGTGTTCCGTCGGTTTAAAGCCAGACGCAAAAAAGAGATCGTCACGATGGGGGTCACCAGCGTGAACCCAAGGGAAAGCGTTGGCACCTATGTGGATCCCAAGGATTGGAACGCCCTCGTCGATGATCCCGACACTTTGGTGATCGACACCCGCAACAGCTATGAAACTGCCATCGGCAGTTTTGAAGGCTCCCTTGATCCGGGCACCGAAAGCTTTCGAGACTTCCCCGAATGGGCAGAGGCCCGCTTGCGCCCCCTCGTCAACGACCAACCACCCAAGCGCATCGCCATGTTCTGCACCGGTGGCATCCGTTGTGAGAAGGCCAGCAGCTACTTGCAGCAACAGGGCTTTGGCGAGGTGCACCACCTGCGCGGCGGCATCCTCAAATACCTGGAGCAAGTGCCGGAAGCCGAGAGCCGCTGGCAGGGGGAGTGCTTTGTCTTCGATCAGCGGGTGGCACTCAACCATCAATTGGAACCCGGAGTGCACAGCCTTTGCCATGCCTGCGGTCTTCCGCTTTCACCGAGCGATCGCGCCGAACCGAGCTACATCAAAGGGGTGCAGTGCATCCATTGCATGGACCGCTTCAGCGACGCGGACCGTGCACGCTTCGCGATGCGGCAACAGCAATTTGATCAGATGTCGACTTAAGCAGTTTCCACCAAGGACCAGAGAAAGTCGTTACTCCCTCAACCTCGAGATGCCCAAAGCATCATCACCTTGGTCATGAGCATGAACACGTTCACCCCGATAACGGCACTGATAACCATGGTTCAGCAGACCTCATTGAAAGGGATCGGCCTGAAAAGACCCCAAAGAAAGCCAAGGTGACCACATGCTTGAGGGCGGTAAAGGCGAGACCGTCTTCGAGGCCAGGGAAGGTGTCATCCGCCTTGTTTATGTCCTGGATCTCACCTGCACACTGAAAGGGGACGATCGCCTGATCCGTGGTTTCGATGGCCTCAACACCTTGATGCGGGGAGTCAACAAGGATGACTTTCTTGCTGTCGATCGCAAAACCCTCAAACTTTCCCGCCATCAGCCTCGGCATTTTGCAGACAGGCAGACCATCAACACACCCAATGAATCTCACCTTCTGCAATAACCATTCAACAAAAATATAACCAGAAGAAAGCATTCTTCAAGCCTTGATCAAGGAAATTAAATCACTAAAATGTATTTATTGCTACATCTGACTACTAGTAACGGTTGAACAATTGAATGCTGTGCAACCCGTCCGATGTTCGACGCCAACTCCGACGCAGTCTTCATTGTTGACCAGGTGGACCCTCTCGACGCAGCTCAGTTCCGCTCCAGCAAGAGCAGCGGACTCGAGACAAAGACTGTTGTCAACGACAACATCATTTCGGCCAGGGAGGTTCGTGCTGCTCATAAGGGCTGGACCGATGCCCTCGTGAGCATCAGCCAGACCAACAAAAAGAAGGGCATCGAAGCTGCCAAAGCCCTAGCCGGTGATGTAATTGATGGGGCCTACGCCTACCAGCTCGGGGCGGTGGCTTTCAAGCCCACTTGGGCCTCCGGTGACAGCAGCTTCCGTACCACACGCGAGGGAGCCGTGTCGTATTTCGTTGGAGACAACGACAACTTCGACGACCTGGGCTTTGCGATCGGCAACAAGGCGGATCCAGTGACAGGAGAGCGCAGCCCCTGGAAAAAATCGTGGTTCGATCGTTCTGTGATGCGGCTGGATGGCAACACCGCGACAGTGCAGGGGTTGATGTACACCAAAGATGAGGCCGGCAATGTCGGCTACGTCGACAAAACCTGGGGCTACCAAAAAGACGATGACGGAACGGTGCGGATCGTTCTGCACCATTCCTCTTCTCCTTACGAATCGGTTGACGATCCCGATGAGCTGAAGAACCGGAAAGTCGACAACCGCGGCTTCGATCCGGCCAACCGGATCAAGCGCAAGGAAGTGAAAGCAGCACAGAAGGCCTGGACATCTGCCCTCGTCAACATCAGCCAGACCTACAAAGACGAAGGTTTTGATGCCGCCAAATCCCTCGCCGGAGATGTTATAGACGGCGCCTACGACTACCAAGTCGGTCCTGTCGCCTTCAAACCCACCTGGGCCTCCGGCAGTACCACCTTCCGCACAGGCCGCCGGGGGGCCGTGTCCTACTTCATCGGTGGTGATAAGAGGTTTGAAGACACTGGCTTTGGCATCGGCAACAAGCCCGACCCGGACACTGGAAAGCGCAGCCCCTGGAAAAAAGCCTGGACGGAGAATGCTGTGATCCGGCTGGACGGCGACACCGCTACCTCCATGGGCTGGATGTACTCGAAGGATGAAGACGGCAACGTCAGCAAGGTCGACAAAACCTGGACCTGGCGCAAGGACGATGACGGCAACCTCCGCATCGTGGTGCACCATTCCTCCACCCCCTACGGCTGATTGCTTTCAGCTGATCGCTGAAACCTGACAACTCACACGGCATCGGACAATTCCTACGACGGACCTTCCTGATGCCGTGCTGCCAATCCTCTACAGCTTCCGCCGATGTCCCTTTGCCATGCGGGCTCGCTGGGCCTTGCTTGAAGCAGGCCTCAGCGTGCATTGGCGAGAAATCGAACTGAAGCACAAACCAGCCGAGATGCTGCAGTGCTCAGCCAAGGGCACGGTGCCGGTGTTGGTGCTGACCGATGGCACGGTGATCGATGAGAGCGAAGCGGTGATGCGCTGGGCCCTGGCGCAAGCCGATCCCCGCGGGTTGCTCCAGGCCGGAGAGGCCTCGGCCTTGATCGCCCAAAACGACGGGGCGTTTAAGCACCATCTGGATCGGTTCAAGTACACCGACCGCTACCCCGGTGAAAGCAGGGATGAGCATCGTGATGCTGGGCTGTGCATCCTGGCGGGCTGGAGCCAACGCCTTGAGGAGCACTCTTGGCTGCTGGGAGCAGCCATCTCCCTGGCGGATGCGGCCCTATGGCCATTTGTACGCCAATGGCGCCTGGCCGACCCGGAGGGATTCGAAGCGGATGGTCAGCTGGCGCCGCTGCGTGAATGGCTGAATCGATTTTTGGACGATCCCAGCTTTGAACGCTTGATGCAACGCGCTGACCCCTGGAGTTCAGGCGGCTTGCAGCCGATCTTTCCGGCTGATGCCACTGCCGTACCCCTCGATCAACCCCTGTTTCACCTCGCTCTCAAAGGCGACTGGGAGCAAGCACGAGAAACCGGTACGTATCAATGGTCAACGCGCGGCATGCGCTTGGTCGAGGTGGGATTCATCCATTGCTCATGGCAAGAGCAAGTGGCGAAAACCTTTGAACGCTTTTACGCCGATGCAGGGGACGTTGTGCTGTTGGAGATCGATCCAACACGGCTGACCGCACCCCTGCGGGCCGATGCCATCCCCACAGGCGAACTCTTTCCCCATTTGTATGGCCCCCTGCCGATCGAGGCCGTGCGTTCGATCACTCCCTACGGCAGCGATTCCTAACCCACACCTCAACCGAGCGAGCTGCTGCGGTGATGATGGATCGATCAGTCCCGAGCCTGATGCTTGAGCAATTAGAAGCACAGGCCAGCGACCGTGGGTTGCTGCTGCGATTGCAAGTCGGTCGTCCGCTCGGTCAATGGAGTGTGCGGGTGGTGGTAGCGCGTCCGATCGAGGCCACGCGCATCCAGCTATTGGGGGAGATGAAGGGCTGGGCCTACAACGCCGAAAAGGGCCTTCAACTCGACACGATGCGAGTAATTCCCTCCCGTTCCGTGGGAGTTGGGGATCTGATCTGGGCCGCCACGATGGCCTGGGCCCTGGACAACACTCCATGCCGCCAAGCCCGACTCTTGGCGATCCGTGATGACGAGCGCCAACACCGACGACTGAGGCGGTATTTCGAACAGCGAGGATTCAACACCGTGCGGGAGGTGGAAGCCGCGGTGTGGGATTTGCCGCTCCGCATGATCTGGGGAGGGGCCGGAGCGTTGATGACGGGAAACGTGGAGACCGTGCTGCAACGCAGCACTCGCGGCTGGGATCAGTCCGCAGCGTGATAGCTACTACGCACCAAGGGGCCACTGCGCACCTGGGCAAATCCCAACGTTTGGGCCACTGCCCCCAGCTCATCGAATTCCTCGGGAGTCCAATAGCGCTGCACGGGTAAATGCGCCAAGGAAGGCCGCAAATATTGGCCCAGGGTGAGGCGCTGACAATCCACAGCCCGGAGATCCTGCATCGCAGCAATCACCTCCTCTCGCGTTTCACCCAAACCCAACATCAAGCCTGATTTGGTGGGAGTGGCTGGGGCCAGCTCGCGGGATGCGGCGAGCAAGGCCAACGAGCGTTGGTAGGTGGCTCCGCGGCGCACCTCGCCTTGCAGCCGCTCCACCGTTTCGATGTTGTGGTTAAAGCACACCGGTTCAGCCGCCAACACTGTGGCGAGTCGTTCCCGTTGGGCCGCAATCGCACGATCGGCATCGGCTACACCACCCCAAAAATCAGGGGTGAGCACCTCGATCAAAATGAATGGGTTACGCGCCCGAATCGCTGCCATCGTGGAGGTGAACAGGCTGGCGCCGTGATCAGAAAGATCATCACGGGCAACGGCCGTGAGCACCACATAGCGAAGGCCCATGGACTCCACGGCATCGGCCACCCGTTCGGCCTCCGCTGGATCGACAGCCATCGGCGCGCGACCCTTCTCGACCTGACAAAAGGCGCAGCTGCGCGTGCAGATCGAACCGCCCAAGAGAAACGTTGCCGTTCCGGCCGCATAACACTCACCGCGGTTCGGACAGCGCCCTTCCTCACAGATGGTGTGCAGGCGGTTCTCCTTGACCAAACCCTGGACGCGCTCCAGTTGCGAGGCGTTACCAATCGGCCGACGCAACCACTCTGGCAACCGTTCGGACGGCGCAATCGAGCTGTATTGACTCATCTCTGATCACAACCTCTTACCAGTCTGGTGAGCGAAACGAAAATTTGAAGCCGATCTGCTGGGGTCCGCACGATCAATCCATCGGGCGGCGGCCTTCGAGGGCCCTGCTGAGGGTGACCTCATCGGCGTATTCGAGTTCACTCCCCATGGGCAAGCCATAGGCAATCCGAGTAACAGAGCAGAAGGGCTTGATCAAGCGAGCCAAATAAAGGCTTGTGGTGTCTCCTTCGACGCTGGGCGTCAGAGCCAAGATCACCTCACTGATCCCGTCCTTAGCGATGCGCTCGATCAGGGGTTTGATGTGGAGCAACTCCGGCCCAATGCCATCCATCGGTGAAATCAAACCGCCGAGCACGTGATAACGGCCCTTGAACTCTCGCGTGCGTTCCAAGGCCAATAGATCCCGCGAATCAGCCACCACACAGATCAAACCGTTGTTGCGATCGGGCTTGCTGCAAATCTCACAAAGGGGATCAGCAGAGAGGTGAAAACAACTTTGGCACTGGCCAACCTGGGAGCGGGCCGCAAGGAGTGCGTCAGCGAATTGCTGGACCTGATCCTCGGGTTGGTTCAGCAAATACAAGGCAAGCCGTTGGGCCGTGCGCGGGCCAATGCCAGGCAAACGCTGGAATTGATCAATCAGCCGCGCCAACGGTCGAGTAAATCCGCTCAGGAATCTGGCGCTACTGAGGCAACTTTAGGCAGAATGGTTGAACTTGCTCTGGTCCTGATGCGGCTGCTTCGATCGCTCACCCGCTTGATCGCCTGCATCGCGCTGGCGTTCACGCTGGGAGCTTGCGCTGCAGGACCGACTGCAGGGCTGCAGTCGTACCAAAGTCCAGATGGACGATTCGCATTCCTGTACCCAACGGGGTGGAGCCAGGTGCAGGTAAGCAACGGCCCACGGGTTGTATTTCACGATCTGATCCACAGCGATGAAACCGTGAGCCTCATGGTGAACACGGTGGACGAGAACAACGACCTGACTGAACTAGGAAGCGCCGTTGCCGTCGGCGAACGGTTACGCCGCGAAGTGATCGCCACCGCTGGAAGCGGCCGAACCGCTGAATTGGTTGAGGCTGGAGAACGCGAGGTGAATGGTCACACCTTCTACGACCTCGAATATGCAGTGCATTTAGAGGATCGCGACCGGCATGAACTCGCCACGGTGGTGGTGGATCGCGGCAGGCTCTACACCTTGGCCACCAGCACCAATGAAGACCGCTGGTCCAAGGTTGAGGATCTTTGCAAGCGCGTGACGCATTCACTCAACCTATTGATTTGAGCCAGATCATCAGACAACTGATTAAAATCATTGCTAGCGAATCATTCAAAAACTCAAAATTTGCGATTAAATATCTTTCTTTCAAGATAAATATGAACTTAAAACTATAAATAAACAACGATCATTTGATTCCCTAAGCTACTGGATCACTGATCACCATCGATGCACAGGGCAGCTGACTAATCAGCTTGCTGGTGCGATCGCTACCTGGAATTGGTAGGCCTGCGACGCGACGGCGTTGGGTTCGCAAAATCACCAAATCATGCTCGCGACTGAGCCTGTGAATGGCTCCATCAATACCAGGCCCTCGCACTAACACCGTGTGAAAGCGCTCTGCCGGAATCGCAGCTGGTCGCCAACGAATCAGTTGCTCTTCCATCCAAGTTCGATCTTGGTGATCAGACCGAGGATCATGGACGTGCAGCAAAGTAATCCGAGTTCGATGTGAATTTGGGGCGGAATGAATTACACGCAGGGCTAACTCAAACTGTTCGCGGGCACTCGCGGAAAGATCTTTAATCGGCACCAAAATTCGTCCCAACGGTTGCTCGGGTTCTCGTCCCACATTCACGACAACAACCGGGCAATGGGCGGTGCGACAAACACCATCCACGATGTCTCCCATTAACCAAGCCCGCAGTTGATCAGTGCGACCAGCGCCGATCAACAACAAATCGGCCCCCTGCTCCAACGCCGACCGACTCATCCCTCCCGGGATGTCCTCGTCGAGACGCAGCAAGGTTCGTGTTGGCACAGCAAGCTCGGTGCCAATGGCTTCGGCCGTCGCTAGACGGCCCCGTGCCGCGGCCACCGCACGCGTGAGACCACCCCGCAACTCTTCAAGACTGGGATTCACCAACGCCAACGGCAACAACAAGCCCTCACCCCCCGCAGAACCCCGCACCAAGCGGGCCGCCATCGCCAACAAACCCTGTTCCGTACCTGGGTTTGCAACCGGCACCACAATCCGCAGCGGCCGTTGCACCACCTCACTCACCCCATCCAGAACGGCTGCTTCCTCACCAAAGCTGGTGGGAACCATGCCGAGCGGAGCATCCATCAACTGCTTCACCGAGCGTTCCGTCAGGATCGGCCCCAAGGTGGCCGTCACCACCATCACGGCCAACACGCTGTTGAGCACGGTCTGATTCAGCAGACCAGCCTGGTAGCCAATGAAAGCCGTCGCCAAGGTTGCTGCCACCTTCGGCATCGTGAGCGACCACATCATCAGGATCTGAGGCCGCCGATAACCGAACAACTTGCCACTGATCCACGACGCCAAGCCCTTGCCACCAATGGCACCCCCGAGCATCAACGCTGTAAAGCGAAAATCACTCAGGCTTTCACCAAGGCTGCCGAGGTCCAACAGCAAGCCCAGATCGATGAAAAAGATCGGAATAAACAGCACACCACCGAGAAAGATCACCTGCTCTTTCACACGCCCTTCTGGCAAGACGGAGTTCACCGCCAAACCAGCCAGAAAGGCCCCAACAATTTTTTCAACGCCGGCAAGTTCAGCGCCTAGGGAGGCGAGAAAAAGAGCCACCATCACCGCGAGCACCATCCGGTTCTCGTCGTTGATTCCCCGCAACAGCA
>ERZ802822.352-NODE-352-length-33067-cov-17.402304_pt1 | contig 33067 bp, 30 predicted proteins | sample MGYA00345649_ERZ802822 | MGnify/ENA primary metagenome ERZ802822 (study PRJEB30503, sample SAMEA104212359) | marine metagenome | biome: Westerlies Biome; feature: [SRF] surface water layer (ENVO:00010504) within the epipelagic zone...; material: water...
GGCGCGGCAGACCGTATTGCGGCGATGTTGCAGGCTGATGAGACCCTGCCGCAGCCGGCCGTTCCGCGCCGTATTGATCCCGCGTGCGATATTGCCTGTGCCTTTGAAGATGTGGATTTTGCTTATCCTGCGGCCGCCAGCAGGCCGGCGGTCAGCCAGATACGCTTTACCGTGGCACGCGGCGAACGCGTGGCGCTGGTGGGGCCAAGCGGGGCGGGTAAATCGACATTGTTCCATCTGCTGCTGCGCTTTTATGATCCTGATCAGGGGCGAGTGATCGTGGGTGGTCAGGACCTGCGCGAGACAGCGCTGAATGATCTGCGCGGGCATATTGGCATCGTCTCACAAGACCCGGCGCTGTTTTCGACAACAATCCGCGAGAACATTCTGTTCGGTCGCCCTGATGCTGGCGAGACCGAGATGGTGGCTGCCGCGCAGCAGGCCGAGGCACATGGCTTTATCGTGGAGCTGGAAGGCGGCTATGACACGCTGGTTGGTGAAAAGGGTGTGCGTCTGTCTGGTGGGCAGCGCCAACGGCTGGCCATCGCGCGGACCATTCTGCGTGATCCGGGTCTTTTGTTGCTTGATGAGGCGACAAGCGCGCTGGATGCACGTTCGGAAGCTGCGGTGCAGGCAGCGCTTGATAACCTTTCACGTAACCGGACCACGCTTGTCATCGCCCACAGGCTGGCCACAGTGGTGCGGGCAGATCGCATTCTGCTGATTGACAATGGTCAGATCACAGCCACTGGCACGCATGAGGAGCTGATCGTCGATTCACCGCTTTACCGGCATCTGGCGGATTTGCAATTCACAACGCCGACCGGCAGCAATACCAGCATGTCTGACCGCGGATAGCGCATGTGCAGACCGGACTGAACAGGCGCGGTGAACGGCTAACGCGGACTGAAGTAAAGAACGACACTGCCAAGACCTGCGAAGTAGTCATCGGCCGAACCGATGGCAATGCCAGCAACTGCTTTGTCTGCGGGCTGCCAGAGCGCCAGTGAACCATTGAACCCCACGTCGCCATCTCCAAAATCAAGATTGAAGGTAACATCTGAGCTGAGGGCAACGGCGGTATCTATGTCAGCATCGGCAAACAAGAGACTGCCCGACACTTTGGTATCTGTGCCGGCGTCATCGGTGCCAGACAGAATCATTTGGTCGATGCCGCCCGACAGCAATCCGCCGAATGCCAGATATACCCGGCCGGTGCCGGTCAGGCGTGACAAATCTGAATTCAAGCAGGCAGCACATACCATCGTAATGCCTGATATCTGTTCCAGCGGCAGGGTGAACGCCCGGTTCAGCGGATAGCTGATCGTGGCCGTAAAAATGGCAGATTGATCAGAACCGTCATTTTCATCGACCACCATCCTGACTGGCAGGATTTCGGATGAGCTGGGCGGTGCCTCCCACGGTGTTTCCAAAGTTGTTTTGAGTGGCTGCGGACCGCCAACCCAGAGATCTGCACCGCCGCCGTCAATATCCGCACCTGGCCACAGCAACACCGCAACCTCATACTTTTCGCGCAGCTCATGAACAGGCGGCGGCATTACCCGCCGGATGACAATCGGTGTATCGGAAATCTGGTTCATCACGCTGCTGACCACTGTCGCAGGCGCGGGCGGGTCTGCCGGCAGCGTCGCGGCCGATACACCGTCTTGCAACAAGGGTATGAAAAACGCGTCGATAGCGGCGCCACTCAGCGCCACACTGGCTGACTGTGTCCGGGCGCAGGCAGTCTGCAAAAATATCTGTATCAGCAGGGTTGCCGCAAGAGCCAGTCGCGGCAACAGTCGCAGGGCGCGGCGTTGAACAACAGGCTTGCAACCGGCATGGAAGCCATTGCCAGCGCCATCATTGCCATTGCCATTGCCATTGCCATTGCCATTGCCATTGCCAGTGCCATCATTGCCAGTGCCAGTGCCATTGCCAGTGCGCCGCAGACGTGATGCTGGCTGCCAGCATGTATATTGTCCTGATGGACTATCCTTTTGGACCATAGATCAGACAAGCAGAGCGAATATTGCCAAAGTCTGAACGCAGAAACACAAAACCGAGAGAAATGCTATTCGCTGCCAGATATGCGCTGGGTAAGCTTAATTTCGATGCGCCGATTTCGTCGCCGCGCTGTCTCATTGCCTGATGGATCAAGCGGCTGGAATTCACCATATCCGGCGGCAGCCAGACGGTTGGCATCAAGCCCCCGTTCGGCGAGGAAACGGACCACGGAAAGGGCGCGCTCGGTAGACAGGTCCCAGTTATCGGTGAAGCGGCCTGCACGGACCGGAATGTCATCTGTGTGGCCTTCGACCTGCAATACCCAGTCGATGTCGGCCGGGATGTCGGCTGCAATCTGATTCAATACCACAGCCAGCTCGGCCAGTTGTGTCTGACCTTCGGGGCCGATGGCGGCCTGGCCTTGGGCAAACAGCACCTCTGACTGGAAGACGAATCTGTCCCCCACAATCTGCACATCTTCGCGGCCTTCCAGCACTTCGCTCAGGCGTCCGAAGAATTCAGACCGGAACCGCTGCAGTTCCTGAACGCGGTTGGCCAGCGCATTGTTCAATGACTTGCCAAGGCTGGCGATAGCGATCTTGTCACGGGCGGCCTGCGCCTCTTTGTCGGCCAGTAGTGCCTGCAAACTTTCAAGGCGTTGGCGCAACGCTGTCATCGCATTGGCCATCTGCACGACTTCAGCGCGAGAGGCGGCGGTCTCTGCCTCAAGGTCGGTGATGCGGCCGGCATTCTGCTGCAGTTCGGCCTGCGCGGCCAGCAGGGCAGCAAGCCGTGCTTCCAGTTCTTCGCGCGTTGCTGCCAGATCGGAACTGGTGGCGGCCTGCTCGGCATTCAGCCGGGCGATTTCCGAATTGCGGTCCTGCAGCGCATCAGCCGCGCTGGCAAGGGCATCTTCGCGCTGTTGCAAGGTTGCCATCACCGTGACCAGCTGCGCCGACAGATCATCGCGGCTTTCTTCGGCAATCAACAACTGGCTGGTGATCCGGTCAAGCTCGGCGGACAGATCGGCATTCTGGTTTCTTTCGACATTGAGCATCTCGCCAAGGCTGGCGATCTGTTCGCGCATGGTGTTCAGCGTCGCATCCTGCCCCGAAACACGGTAGGCGAGGTTCACCTGAATCAGCACAAAGACGAGCACAACAAAGATGATCACCATCAGCAATGTTGCGAGGGCATCAACAAATCCGGGCCAGGTATAGGAATCCGGACGGCGTGCGCCGCCAAGCCGTGCCAGCGCCATTGATCAGCTCTCCTTCGGGCGGCGCGGCGTGACGGCGGCGCGATTACCAGCCGCCATCTTGTTGATGGCTCCGGCCAATGTGCGCAGCTCGGTGGTGACGGCAAGGCTGGACTTGCTGCGGTCCTCGGCAAGATCGGCCGAAAGCTGGGCGATGCCGGCATTCAGCTGCGCCAGCTGTTCACGCAGACGGCGGTCATCTGAAAGCGCTTCGTTAAGAGCGGCAAGCGTCATGTTCACATTGGTCAGCTGGTCCAGCACCTTGGCGCGATTATCCTCGCCAGCGGCAATGGAATTGCCAAGATGGATCAGCGCCCGTGCGGCTTCCTCGCTCATGCCGGCAGCCAGCGCACCGGTATTGGCGTCGGCGGCACCGGGGCGGTCATTGAAGCGGGCAAAGGCTGAAAGCCAGTCTTCCAGCTCATTGAAAAACCGTCCCATCGCCTGGCCAAGCTGCAAATCAAGAAAGCCGAGTATCAGCGATCCGGCAAGCCCGAACAGCGATGAGGAAAATGCGGTCGACATGCCGGAAAGCGGGGCGTCCAGCCCGCCTTTCAGCTGTTTCATCATCGCATCAAAATCGGTGCTGGCAGTGTCGATTGACCCGACCACAGCGCCGACCGCGCCGATGGTTTGCAACAGGCCCCAGAAGGTGCCAAGAAGGCCAAGAAATACCAACAGCCCGATCATGTAGCGGGAGATTTCGCGCCCTTCATCAAGGCGGGCAGCAACACCATCAAGCACCGAGCGAAGCGACAGGGCTGAAAGCTGTGATTCCTGCCGCTGGTCAGCCAGCATCGCATAGACAGTGGCCAGCAGCACCGGCTTGACCTGACGATTGTCCAGCTTGCCCGATTTTTGCACATTCATCAGCCAGCGGCGTTCCGGGTCAAGGCGCAGGATCTGCCGGAAGCTGTAAAGAATGCCAAGGACCAATGCGCCCAGAATGACCCCGTTCAACGCCGGGTTGCCCATAAAAGCCTGCAGCAACGGCGCATAAAGAAGGCCGGCGATGGTAAAAACCACCAACAAGAAAATAAGCATCCTGATAAGATAGCGGTGCGGGTTGGTCATCATTGCCGGGACTCCTGGTCAATCGCACGGTCAGGCGTGTGGCGCGGCCTCGCAGCGCGCAGGACCGAGTATGTTGTAAAGAGTGGCAGGAATATGGCCGCGGCAATCAGCAGGTGGCTTGTCCGCGCGTGCAATCGCTCAGACGCGCAGTCTCTTGATCAGATCACCATGAATGGCCGGGTTGCCAGCCACCACGTCGCCGCTGTCCAGCGCCTTGTCGCGCGAGGCAAAATCAGACACAAAACCGCCAGCTTCACGGATCAGCAACACACCGGCTGCAATGTCCCAGAGGCTGAGTCCCTTTTCCCAGAAACCGTCAAGACGTCCGGCCGCAACCCACGCCAGATCAAGCGCAGCAGCTCCGTTGCGGCGCACCCCCGAACTGATCGCCATGATATTGCCAAGCTGTTTCAGGAAGGCAGCATGATCATCCTCATCGCCGCGGCCCAGGAACGGGATACCGGTGCCAAACAGCGCATCAGCCATCATGCGCCGGCCAGATACCCGCAGGCGGCGCCCGTTCAGATAGGCACCTTTGCCCCTTTCAGCGAAGAAGAATTCGTTCTTCACCGGATCGAAAACCGTGCCGGCAATGATAGAGCGGCGGCCTTGTGTATCGGTTTCCATTGCCGCGATCGAGATGGCGAAATGCGGGATGCCATGCAGAAAATTGGTGGTGCCGTCCAGCGGGTCAATCACCCAGACGGGGGCATCGGCATCGGCCGCCTCGATAACGCCGCCTTCTTCCATCTGAAAGCCCCAGTCGGGACGGGCTTTTGAAAGTTCACGCCGGATCGTGCGCTCGGCATTGATGTCGGCGCGGCTGACGAAATCTGCCGGGCCCTTGCGGCTGACCTGCAGATTTTCCACCTCGCCAAAGTCACGGAGCATACCGCGGCTGGCAGCAATCGAGGCCTTTTGCATTACGTTGATCAGCGCGGACTGGCTGGCCATGGCGGTCTCTTTTCTGTTTGCAGTGCCGCGGGGAACGGAACCGGAGTTGCCGGAAACATCAGCTGTAACCGGGACAGTGTCGTTGCGGTGTCAGGTCAGTCCTTGGCGCGCTCGACATAGGTGGCATCTTCCGGCCGGACAACGATCCGTGTGCCTGCCTCGATATGCGGCGGCACAAGAACACGCACCCCGTTTTCAAGAACCGCAGGCTTGTAGCTGGATGATGCGGTCTGCCCTTTGACAACAGCGTCAGCCTCGCTGACTTCCATCACCACGGTATCGGGCAGATCGATCGAAATCGGTTCGCCCTCATGACTGGCCACAGTCACGGCCATGCCATCCTGCAGGAATGCGGCGCGGTCGCCTACCATGTCAGTGGCCACGCTGATCTGCTCGAAGGTTTCGCCATGCATGAACACCAGATGATCGCCATCATCATAAAGGAAGGTGCATTCTGATTCTTCCAGAATGACCCGTTCAACCGTCTCGGACGAGCGGAAGCGTTCGTTCAGCTTGGTCCCGTCACGGATATCACGAAGCTCGATCTGGGCGAAGGCACCACCCTTGCCGGGTTTGACATGCGCCACTTTCACCGCCGTCCACAGGCGGCTGTTATGTTCGATCACATTGCCAGGCTTGATAGCATTGCCGTTGAGTTTCATCGCTTTACCTCATCACGAAAAACGGGTGCCGACCTTAAATGGCAGGCCCCGATCGACTGCATTTACTGGCCGGCAGGCCCAGTGTCAGAGTGTTTTGCCTATTTCTGCTGCATTGTCCAGCATCCGGCACGAAAAACCCCATTCATTATCGTACCAGGCCAGCACCCGCACCAGGCGCGCATTCATTACATGCGTCTGGGTAAGATCGGCAATAGCGCTGTGCGGATCATGGTTGAAATCAACTGATACAAGCGGGCGCTCATTGATCCCCAGTACGCCTTTCATCGGGCCTTCGGCTGCACTGCGCAGCAGACTGTTCACCTCGTCGGTGCTGGTGTCGCGCTCGGCTGTAAAGCCAAAATCGATCACCGATACATTGGCGGTAGGCACACGGATGGCCGACCCGTTCATCCGCCCCGCCAGCTGTGGCAGCACCTCGCCAACCGAACGGGCAGCCCCGGTAGAGGTCGGGATCATCGACAGGGCAGCGGCACGCGCACGGCGCAGATCCTTGTGGCTGCTGTCCAATGTCGGCTGATCGCCTGTGTAGGCATGGATGGTGGTCATGTAGCCAGCTTCGATACCAACGCTTTCAGCCATGACATGGGCAACCGGTGCCAGCCCGTTGGTGGTGCAGGATGCATTTGAGATCACCAGCATGTCAGATGTTATTTCATGATGGTTGACGCCATAGACGATGGTGGCATCAGGGGATTTGCACGGCGCAGACACAAGCACCCGCCTGGCACCGCCATCCAGATGCGCAGCAGCCTTGTCACGCGTGTTGAAATGCCCCGAACATTCAAGGACGATATCAATGCCATGTGCCGCATGCGGGATTGCCGAGGGATCGCGTTCATGTGTCATGGCGATGCGCCCGCGCCCGACATCCATCCAGCCATCGCCATGCGTGACGTCTCCCTGCGCCCGACCATGCACTGAATCGAATTCATACAGATGGGCCGAGGCATCAACCGGGCCGGGGGTATTGATCAGCACGATTTCAACGTCGTCACGCCCGCTTTCAACGAGCGCGCGAAGAACCATTCGGCCAATACGGCCAAAGCCGCTGATTGCAAGGCGAAGTGCCACCAACTGTCTCCTTCTGCTGGTCGCAGAAATCTGTCTGGCCCAGCCGCTATCTTGTCACGGGCCTGCCGTCTGTCACGGGCCTGCCGCCTGTCACGACAGACAGGCGCGGGCTTTTTCCATTACAGCGTCAGCTGTGATTCCGAAATGTTCATACAGGGCCGGTGCCGGTGCCGAGGCCCCGAAATCATCCATACCCACAAATTCGTCACCGTCACGCAGCAGGCGATCCCATGGCTGGCGCAGTGCGGCTTCGATCACGATGCGGGGTGTATCACCAATAACGCTTTCTCGCCAGCCGGCATCCTGCTGCCAGAACAATTCAAGGCAGGGCGCGGACACGACCGCTGCAGCAACTCCTTCAGCGGCAAGGCCGGCCTGTGCGGCAAGCGCGATCCCGACTTCTGATCCGCTGGCAATCAGCGTGATCTGGCGGTCACCATCTGCATTGCGCGCAATATACGCACCGCGCGCTGTCTGATTTTCGGTCATGTCACCATGCCGGAACTGGTCAAGGCCCTGCCGGCTAAGCGCAAGGACCGACGGGCTTTCGCTCGAATCGAGGGCGCATTGCCACGCTTCAGCGGTTTCAACAGCATCGCCGGGGCGGAAGACCAGCAGATTGGGGATCACGCGCAGTGCGGCCAGATGTTCAACTGGCTGGTGGGTCGGGCCATCTTCGCCAAGCCCGATGGAATCATGCGTCATGACATAGATGGCGCGCTGGCGCATCAGCGCTGACAGGCGGATCGACGGGCGACAATAATCGGTGAACACCAGAAACGTGCCGCCGTAAGGAATGGCCCCGCCATGCAGGGCAATGCCGTTCATCGCCGCTGCCATGCCATGTTCACGCACCCCGTAATGGATATAGCTGCCGCCCGGATTGGCATGGTCGAAAATGTCCTGCCCATCAACGCGGGTGTTGTTCGACCCGGTCAGATCAGCCGAGCCGCCAAACAGCGCCGGGCAGGCTGGCACAATGGCGGCAATCGCCTTCTGGCTGGCAACGCGGGTTGCAATCTTTTGTGGCTCGGCCGCAAGCGCACGCTTCCAGTCCAGGATCGCGTCATTGACGGCAGCGCTGTAATCACCACTGATCGCGGTATCGAAGGCAGCGCTGTCAGCGGCGGCATGACGGTCTTGCCAGGCCGAGCGCATGGCAGCGCCGCGGCTGCCAACGGCACGCCACCCTGTCATGATATCATCAGGAATTTCAAACGGTGCGTGCGTCCAGCCAAGGGCGGCGCGCGCGCCCGCAATTTCCTCGCCGCCAAGCGGTGCGCCGTGCGCACCGGCAGTGCCGGCTTTCTTCGGTGCGCCAAAACCGATCACCGTGCGGCACCGGATCAGGGTCGGTTTGCCGGTTTCCTGCTTTGCGGCGGTGATGGCCTTGGAGACGGCGTCCATGTCATGTCCGTCAACCGCCAGAACCTGCCAACCATATGCTTCAAAACGGCCCGTGGTATCTTCCGAGACAGCAAGGTCGGTGCTGCCATCAATCGAAATGCCATTGTCATCGAACAGCACGATCAGGCGATCAAGCTGCATATGTCCGGCCATCGATGCAGCTTCGTGGCTGATCCCTTCCATCAGGCAGCCATCACCGGCAATCACATAGGTATAGTGATCAACAAGATCGGTGCCGAATGTGGCGGTGAGGTGGCGTTCAGCCATCGCCATGCCAACCGCATTGGCAAGCCCCTGGCCGAGCGGGCCGGTGGTCGTTTCAATGCCGCTGGCATGACCAAATTCCGGGTGACCGGCGGTGATCGAGCCAAGCTGGCGGAAATTTTCGATCTGCGCGCGCGTCATATCGGCATATCCGGTCAGATACAGCAGCGCATAGATCAGCATCGACCCATGCCCGGCGGACAGCACAAAGCGGTCACGGTCGGGCCAGTGCGGGTCAGACGCATCGAAATTCAGGTGATCGGCAAACAGAACAGTGGCTGCATCGGCCATCCCCATCGGCATGCCCGGATGGCCGGATTTTGCCGCTTCGACGGCATCCATTGCCAGCGCGCGAACAGCGTTCGCCATCGCTTGCCGTTCAGGTGAATTTGTCATGAAAGTCTCCTTGCCTGCGCGCGTGATGTAGAGAGCGGCCAGACGGCCAGATGCGGGCAGCCGCAATCTGCCCCGCGGTGACCCGTCTCGTCAATCTGCGAGTCGCCTTCTGTGGCGTCTGACCCCTCTGGAAGGCTTGTTTCGCACAGGCCCGAATGGCGAAATTTCCTTGAAAGACGGGGGCATGAAAATGGGGCTTTATTTGACGTATTAGTTCGGGCAGACTTTACAGCCTTGGTGAAGGACCAGCTGTCAGTCGGCATGCCCGGTGTCGCAAGATGTTACGCCCGGGACGATTCGCGACGCGGGAATATGCGCGGCGCATGGTCGCCAGGCACAGAGTACCATTCCTTGACTGCCGGAATGACAGTGTCCGGTCTTTCATCAGGTTCTTGAGCCAACCCTTGCAATGGAGAGACCGGATGTCGCGCCTCGATGAAGCTGAAACGAGGTTTGCCGAAGCCATGAAGGCTTTGGAGACAGCGCTTGAACGCAGATTGGCTGCTGCCAGTAACAGTGAAGCAGAAGATAGTGGTGCCGGAGATAGGGAAGCCGGAGACTCTGGATCTTATGACGGGGGATCTGTTGACGGGGCCATGATGCGCGCCGAACTGGCGCGAATCGATGAGCAGGTCAGCCGGGCCATGCAGCTGATCAGTGATGCCCAGCAATCAGACCTGACCAGCGTAACCGTTGGCGAGGAAGGACGCGCATGAGCCAGTCAATCGTAACCATCCGCCTGAACGGCACGCCCTATCAGATCGGCTGCGGCGCCGGTGAAGAGCCGCGAATCGAAGAACTGGCTGCGGAAATTGAAAGTGTTGTACAGCAGCTTGTCGGATCGGTAGGGCAGATTGGCGAAGCACGCCTGCTGGCCATGACCGCATTGATCTTTGCTGACCGTGCGCAAGAGGCCGCTGGCAAAGTATCTTCATCTGCATCTTCATCTGCCAGTGACGGCGATGCTGATCCGGCCAACGGCAACGGGTCCAGCAATGATGAGGCCGCTGCCGCCGCGCTGGACCGGGCGGCCGAGCGCATTCTGGCGCTTGCATCCAACCTGTCTTCCCACTAAGTATCAGGCAAGCGGCAACTGGGCCTCGCGCCTGGACTTTCGATCCCTGGGGCCATAAATATTCTCTTGGGAGCTGCCTCTGCCCGGGCCGTGGTCCGGTTATTTGCGGCGCCCACCTGCAAAGCAGGTCACAGAGGATGAAGCTACCGACGGTTGACCTGGTTGCCGCCGTCTTCCCCTTCCGATGAGCGCGGAGCCATATGCCAACGCCAGATGCCCCGCGACACGCTGATCGGATAAAAGACAGAGTGACCGATATCACACTTGATGACGAAAAGGCCGCTATGCGCAGCGCCGCATCGCAGCGGCGGGCAGAACTGGCTGCTGCCATGCCGGATGCCGGTCAGGCGCTGGCCCTGCATGTCGATGCGGTTCTGAAGCTTTGTGAAGGCGGCATCATCGCGGGATATCTGCCGATCCGTTCCGAATTGTCACCATTGCCATTGATGCGCGCGCTGGTTGATGCCGGAGCCAGCACCGCCATGCCGCTGACCCCGCCGCCCGGCAACCCGCTGGTGTTTTGTCGCTGGGCACAGGGTGACCCGCTGGTGGGTGGGCCCTACGGCACGCGCCAGCCGCCAGATGACGGCGATCCGGTATCGCCGCGTTTGATTCTTGCCCCGATGCTGGCCTTTGATGATGCGGCGCGGCGGCTGGGATATGGGGGCGGCTTCTATGACCGCACATTGGCTGCAATCCGCGCAGAAGGCCGGCAGGTAACGGTGATCGGCATTGCCTATGATGAACAGCAGACAGAGCGGGTGCCGACAGGCCCCCATGACATGAAACTGGACGGGGCACTCACCCCGGCTGGACTGCGCCTTGTGGAGACCGGATGATGCGGGTTTTGTTTCTTGGTGACATTGTGGGTCGCAGCGCTCGCAATGCGGTTATCGATGCCGCGCCGGGGTTGCGCGATGAGATGGAACTGGATTTTCTGGTGGTCAATTGCGAGAACGCAGCTGGCGGGTTCGGCGTGACGCCGCAAATTTGCGATGCGCTGTTCGCGGCTGGCATCGATGTGCTGACCACCGGCAATCATGTCTGGGACAAGCGTGAGATCGTTGATTACATCGCACAGGAACCACGACTGTTGCGCCCGCTGAACATGGCCGAGGGCACGCCCGGCAAGGGTGTTGTGCATGTCACCAATGCCGCCGGTGCCCGCCTGACGGTGATCAACGTAATGGCCAATCTGTTCATGGCACCGAATGATCCGGTGTTTCCCGCGCTGGACGGGGCGCTGGTCCGTGCAAAGCTGGGCCGCGATGCCGACTTCATTCTGGTCGATGCACATGGCGAGGCAACATCCGAGAAAATGGCACTGGGGCATTTGGCTGATGGCCGTGCCTCTATGCTGGTCGGAACGCACACGCATGTCCCCACTGCCGATCATCAGATACTGGCTGGTGGCACGGCCTATCAGTCGGACACCGGTATGTGCGGCGACTATGACAGTGTTATCGGCATGAACAAGGAAGCTGCCACCGCCCGCTTTACCAAGGCCAATGGACCGCGGCTTGCCGTGGCAATGGGTGAAGCCACATTGTGCGGGTTGCTTGTGGAAAGCGGTGATGACGGGCTGGCGCGCACGGTTGCGCCGCTGCGCCGGGGCGGGCGTCTGTCCAGCACCTGAACTGCGGGTTCAGGCGGTGCATGCGGTGCGATCTGTGCCGTGACTTCACACCGTACCAACGCGGTGCTGGCATAACTGCGCGCGAATTTGCTATAGAAAAGCATAGCCGGCGCCGCAGACCAGATGGCGTTACCCGATTGCAGACCATAGACGACAGAGACGAAGATGGCAGGCCACAGTAAATTCAAGAATATTCAGCATCGCAAAGGTGCGCAGGACAAGAAGCGTGCAAAGATCTTCGGACGGTTGATCAAGGAACTGACCGTTGCTGCACGCGGCGGCACCGATGCCGCATCAAATCCGCGCCTGCGAACTGCACTGGCCGCTGCGCGCGCTGCCAACATGCCGAAAGACAATATCGAGCGTGTGCTGAAAAAGGCCGAGGGCGGTGAGGGCGAAATCTATGACGAAATCCGCTATGAGGGTTACGGGCCGGGCGGCACCGCGCTGATCGTTGAGGCGATGACCGACAACAAGAACCGTACTGCCTCGGAAGTGCGGGCCGCGTTCAACAAGTTTGGTGGCTCACTGGGTGAAACCGGATCGGTCAGCTTTATGTTCGATCGCATCGGCCAGGTGATCTATGCGGCTGATACCGCTGATGCCGATGCCATGTTCGAAGCGGCGCTGGAAGCCGGTGCCGACAATGTGGAATCAGATGATGATGGCCACGAAATCACCTGTGCCACCGAAGATTTCAATGCCGTCAGTGAAGCGCTGGAGGCGCAGTTCGGAGCGCCGAGTGAATCCGGCCTTGTCTGGAAGCCGCAAAACACCATCGAGGTGGGCGAGACACAGGCCAGCACCCTTTTGAAGCTGCTGGACACGCTGGATGATAATGACGATGTGCAGAACATTGCATCAAATTTCGATATCTCCGAAGACGTTCTGGCGCGGCTTGCGTGACAGGGCCTGACCGGATGCGTATTCTCGGCATTGATCCGGGTATTCGAAATACCGGATGGGGGCTTGTCGAGGTGGCATCCGGGCATTTGCGTCATATAGCTAATGGTGTGATTAAGCCCGATCCTGGTGCTGCTGATACGGTGCGCTTGCAGATCATCGCTGCCGGGCTGGATGCGGTGATAGCCAGCCACGCCCCTGACCGTGCCGCCATCGAGGCCATTTTTGTCAGCCGGTCCGCTGCCTCGGCGCTGAAACTTGGTATGGCGCGCGGTGTCGCGATGGAACGGTGCGGTTCAGTCGGACTGGACGTTGACGAGATTGCCGCCCGTCAGGTCAAAAAGGCGGTTGTCGGCACGGGCACCGCTGACAAGGCACAGGTCACCGCGATGGTCACGCGTCTGTTGGGAATTGCGCCCGAAAACAATGATTCTGCCGATGCGCTGGCCATTGCGATTGCCGCAGGGCATGGCGATGGGCATATCAGCGGTGGGCCAGCGTCCGGAACAGCTGGCGAACAGGCTGGCGGCACCGGGCTTGGCGCGGCAATCGAAGCGGCACTGGCACGCGATGCTGCTGCTGATCATGGTTCGGGAGGGAAGCGCTGATGATCGCACAGCTGCGCGGAGAGATTGTCCAGATAGATGGCAACAGCGTCATCATGGATGTTGGCGGTGTCGGCTATGCGCTCAGCGTGTCGGGACGTACGCAAGGCATGTTGTCTGGCAAAACCGGTATGGTGACAGTTCTGACCGACATGCAGGTGCGCGAAGACAGCATGACCCTTTACGGGTTTGCCGACAGCGCCGAGCGGGACGCGTTTCGCCTTTTGGTCACGGTTCAGGGTGTTGGTGCAAAGGCGGCGATGGCCATTCTGTCTGTGCTGTCTCCCGATGCGCTGGCGACGGCCATCATGGCGGGCGACAAGGCGATGGTCACGCGGGCTGATGGTGTTGGTCCGAAACTGGCACAGCGCGTGGTCAATGAACTTGCCGAGAAGGTTGGCAGCTTGCCGGTATCAGGGTCTGGTGCGGCGATGGGCGGCGCGATCCCGGCACCATCTGGCGATGCTGCTGGCACTGTTGTGACCGATGCGATTTCGGCGCTGGAAAATCTGGGATATGGACGCGCCGAGGCGCATGCAGCCATCAGCCGTGCACGCAGTGACGCTGCAGATGGCGGCGGCCTAAATAATGATGATCTGTCTGCGCTGATTGCCGCGGCCTTGCAGCAGCTTGGCCGCTAGGAAGGGGTACGGAAATCATGTCCGAAGATGATCGCCTGATCAGCAGCGAGACACAGGAACGCAGCGATCCTGCCTTGCGCCCCGAACGGCTGGCCGACTTTATCGGGCAGGGTGGTGGCCGTGCCAATCTGGAAACCTTCATCATGGCAGCGCGGGACCGCGGCGATGCAATGGATCACAGCTTGCTGCACGGGCCGCCGGGCCTCGGCAAGACAACGCTTGCGCAGATTATTGCGGCCGAGCTGGGCGTGGGGTTTCGCGCGACATCGGGGCCGGTCATTGCCCGCGCCGGTGATCTTGCCGCTTTGCTGACCAATCTGCGTCCGCGCGATGTGCTGTTCATCGACGAAATTCACCGGCTGAACCCGGCTGTTGAAGAAGTGCTGTATCCGGCGATGGAGGATTTTCAGCTGGACCTGATCATTGGTGAAGGACCGTCGGCGCGGTCGGTGCGGATCGACCTGCCCCCCTTTACCCTTGTCGGTGCCACAACGCGTGCCGGCCTTTTGACTACACCGCTGCGTGACAGGTTCGGAATCCAGATGCGGCTGCAATTCTATGACCGCGGCGAACTGTCGACCATTCTTGCCAATCAGGCGAACCGGCTTGGCATGGCCCTGTCTGCAGACGGGGCGGACGAGATAGCTGGCCGCGCCCGTGGCACCCCGCGAATTGCCGGCAGGCTGTTGCGACGGGTGCGTGATATTGCAGCTGTTGACGGGCAAGGCGAAGTCACCGCAAAGATTGCCGATGCCGCGCTGTCACGCCTTGAGGTGGATACCGACGGGCTGGATGCGATGGACCGGCGCTATCTGGCCTGTCTGGCTGAAAACTATGCGGGGGGACCGGTCGGGGTGGAAACACTGGCCGCGGTGCTGGCCGAACAGCGTGACATGCTGGAAGAGGTGATCGAGCCATATCTGCTGCAGACCGGCCTTTTGATGCGCACACCGCGCGGACGTTGCCTGTCGCCAGCCGGTTGGGACCATGTCGGTCTGACACCGCCAGCATCAGCCGTCCGCCAGCTTGACTTGTTGGGCAGCATGGAAGACGTGAACGACGTGGACGGCGTGGATGACGACTGAGCCACGCAATCGGTCACGTGACACGGGATCGGCGCTGGACGGGTGGATCGAAGGGGTGGTTCACATTTATCCCTTGCGCGTCCAGTATGAGGATACTGATGCCGGCGGCATCATCTATCATTCCAATTATGTGTCTTTTGCCGAGCGCGGACGGTCTGCCTGCCTGCGCTGTCTGGGGATCCGTCAGGAAGATGCGCTGGCGGCCCTGCAACAGGGGGACAGCGAGGCGGTGATGCTGGTGGTTCGCCGGGTAGAAGTTGACTTCATGATGACGGCCGGTCTGGGGGCTGAATTGCGGGTCGAGACGGCGCTGCTGAAGCTTGGCGGTGCGTCAATGAAGCTGCAGCAGACGATCCGCCATGTTGGCGAAGGTACGAAAATCGAAGATGGCCACATTCTTGCCCGACTTCTCGTCGACATAGGGTGCGTCGCCCCGCATGTGGATGGCGGCAAACGGCCACGGCGGATGCCCAGCGACCTGGCCGAACGGCTGCGACAGGCCCTGACCGACTGACCCCATCCGGCCCCGCCGGCATGTGTCTGGCGGAACCGGTTCTTTTGCCAGCTGAACGGGTACTGGGCGGTATGGGGTTCCGGAATGGATTCTGTGGACAGTTTTGTTTCGCATTCAAATTCAGACATGAGCATTTGGGGGCTGTTTCTGGCCGCCGATCCACTGGTCAAGGGCGTGATGCTGTTGCTGGTGCTGGCATCGATCTGGTGCTGGGCCATCATTGTCGACAAGATCACTTCGGTGCGGCGTGAACGCCGTTTCGCCGATGATTTTGAGGATGCGTTCTGGTCTGGCGGTTCGGCTGACGCGCTGTATGACGAGATCGGCGGCGATCCGAATGATGCGATGACACGGGTGTTCTCGGCCGGGATGCGGGAATGGCGGCGTGCCAAGGCCAGCGGCCTTGTAACAGCTGCAAGGTCCGATCTGCGTGCATCACTGCTCAGCCGCGTCGAACGTTCGATGAGCTTTACCATCACGCGCGAAATGGAACGTCTTGAACGCGGGATGAATTTCCTCGCCTCTATCGGCTCGGTTTCGCCCTTTGTGGGGCTGTTTGGTACGGTCTGGGGGATCATGAACTCCTTTCAGTCGATCGCGGAATCAAAGAACACCAGCCTTGCTGTTGTGGCCCCCGGCATTGCCGAGGCGCTGTTTGCAACTGCGCTGGGGCTGGCCGCTGCCATTCCGGCGGTGATTGCCTACAACAAATTTGCCGGTGATCTGGAACGTGTTGGTGGACGCCTTGAAACCTTTGCCGAGGAATTTTCCACGCTGCTGGCCCGCCAGCTTGATGAAGGAGGCCGCTGATGGGCATGGCGGTCAGGAAATCCGGCCGCAGCCAGCGGCATCGCCCGATGGGTGAAATCAACGTCACGCCCTTTGTTGATGTGATGCTGGTGCTGCTGATTGTCTTCATGGTCACAGCGCCGTTGCTGACTGTCGGGGTCGAAGTTGATCTGCCCAAGACCAAAGCTGGCCAGATCAATGCTGACGCTGCCCCGCTTGTGGTGTCGATCAAGGCTGACGGGTCATTGCACCTGCAGGATACCGAGGTGCCCGCAGACGCGCTGGTGCCACGCCTGCAGGCGATTTCCGAGGCCAATCCGCAGATCAGGATCTTTGTGCGCGGCGACAGGGCTGTTGCCTATGGTGATGTGCTGGGCGTGATGGGCCGGATCCAGGCTGGCGGATTTGAGCGCGTGGCACTGGTCGCACAATTGCCAGACATTAACTGACGCGATGGTGGCCTGCAGATGACCTCGCGCCCGCTCATCGTATCGGTAACGCTGCATGCGACATTCGCATTGCTGGTGGTATTCGGGTTGCCGATGCTGGGCCGTGAACTGCCGGAAGAGATGCCAATCGCGCGCATGGAAATTGTGCAGACCGTACCCGAAACCAATTTGATCGAGGGCGACAAGGTCAGCACGGCGAAAGAAGAACAAGAGGCCACGGTTGCAAAGAAGCCGCCGCCCCCGCCCCCGCCGCCCCCGCCGCCGCCGCCAAAACCATCGCCGCCAAAAACCGAGCCGAAGCCGCCAGCCCCGAAGCCTGAACCTGCCCCCGCGCCAGCCCCCGTGCCGGATGACACGGCAGCCGAAATTCTGCCTGATAAGCCGACAAGCGAAGTGGCGGATGTGAAGGTGCCGCGTCCAACGCCCAAGCCGAAACGCCCGCCGGCACCCAAGCCTGAAATTGTCGCGAAGAGTGAAGCCAAGCCGGTGTCCAAGCCCACGCCGCCAAAGCCTGACAGGGACAGCAAGCCGGCCGACAAACCGTCACCGCCCACGGCAAAGCCGAACAAGTCGCAGGATGTGGTCAGCGACCAGCTGAACAAGCTTGTCCGTGAGAAAAAGGCGCGCGCCGATGCTGCCAGCGGGGTGCTACAGAACCTTGCTGATGCGCAGGTTGCCGCGCGTGATGCCGAAACAGCGCGGAAGACACAACAACGCAAGGAATCTGCGGACACTGTCACCGATACCCTGACCGCGGTTGCTGGCAATGCTGTGAAAGCACCGCCGCCAAAGCCGATCGCCAAGGTCGGTCTGGATGATATCGGACGCATTCAGCAGCATGTATCACGATGCTGGAGTGCGCCGGTCGGGGCCGACCAGTCGAAAGTTCTTATTGTCGACATATTTGTTCGCGTAAATAAGGACGGAAGTGTGAAGGAGGCACGGATCGACGATATGCTGCGCTACGGAATCGACAAAACGTTCCGCAGTTTCGCCAACCGCGCACAGCAGGCGGTTGTTGAATGCTCGCCATTGCCGATCCCGGCCAATAAATATGACCAGATGAAGGAGTTCATCTTTGCGTTTGACCCACGATATCTGACACAGATGAACTGACCGAAACCAATCTGCCCGTCTGCGTGGCGGGCGTAACCATCGGCCTGATATCACCGGGCTGGATATGAAGCGAAACAGGACCGCCATCACCACTGGCCATCAACATTGACCATGATAATTGGCCAAAACCGGAACCACAGGAACCAAGTCCACAGGACCCAAATCGACAGGACCCGGGCCATTAATGGGAATGATACCAATGAGAGTAGCCGTCTGCATGACCCGCTGGAATCACCAAACCGACTGGAAGGGCGCCATTTCACATGTCTGGCAGCGCGGCGTGCACGACGGCGCGTTGACGCTGGCCATGCTGATGGCATTGCTGGGCATATTGATTGCACCCGCTCACGCCCAGCTGCGGATCGAGATCACCGAAGGGGTTGTCGCCCCCACACCGATCGCAATTGCCAATTTTACCGGCCCCGATGGCAAGGAAACGGATGAAGGCCGGCTGATTGCCTCGATCATCGCGAATGATCTGGTCAGCTCCGGCCTGTTTGAACCGATTGACGAGGCCGCCTTTATCGCACCGCCGGGCTCTCCCTCGATCAAGCCGAATTTCGCCAATTGGGAACCGCTTGGCGCCAAGGGTCTGCTTGTCGGGTCTGCGGAGCTGGATGAAAACGGCAAGCTGCAGGTTGAATTTGTTCTGTGGGATGTGGTGACCGGGCGCGATCTGACATCGGGTGCCGGTAGCGCCGACATGAATGCGATGCGCCAGCTGTCCCACAAGATTGCTGATCTGGTCTATGAGGAATTCACCGGTGATACCGGTTATTTCGATACGCAGATCGTCTATGTTGCCGAGGCCGGAAGCCAGACCCGGCGCGTCAAGCGTCTGGCAATCATGGATCAGGACGGGCACAACCATAAATTCCTGACCAGCGGACTTGATCTGGTGCTGACACCGCGCTTTTCGCCGACAACGCAGGAAATTGCCTATCTGAATTTCTTCAATGACGAACCGAATGTCTATATCCAGGACATCCGGACCGGCCGCAGTGAACGCCTTGGTTCGTTTCCCGGCATGACCTTTGCCCCGCGGTTCGGGCCGCAGGGTGATCGTCTGATCATGAGCTGGGCCAAAGACGAAGATGGTGCCTCCGACATCTATGAGATGGATTTGCGAACGCAGGAAATTCGCCAGCTGACGAATTCTCGTGCTATCGACACAGCACCGTCCTATTCACCGGATGGCAAGCGTGTCGTGTTTGAATCCAACCGGGCTGGTCGCCAGCAGATCTACACCATGAACAGCGATGGCAAGAATGTGCAGCGAATCAGCTATGGTGAGGGACGTTATGCAACGCCGGTGTGGTCGCCACGCGGCGACATCATCGCCTTTACAAAGATGCATCGCGGTACCTTCTATATCGGCGTGATGAATGTTGACGGTACCGGCGAGCGCTTGTTGGCCGAGGGGTTTCTGGTTGAAGGCCCGACATGGGCGCCGAATGGCCGTGTATTGATGTATTTCAAGCAGGAGCCGTTCAACAGCGAAGGTGGCGGCGGTGAATCGGCACTCTACAGGATCGATATCACCGGCTATAATGAGCTCCAGATCATAACGCCGTCACAGGCATCTGATCCGGCCTGGTCACCGTTACGGCGTTGATCCGCAAACGAGGGGTAAATAACGCCTATGGGTTGTAAGGAATTGTCATTGTCAGGTTAATACAGCGCAAATGCGGCAGCATTTATGACGAATTGGTCCGCAATGAGGAGTTTTTTTGTTTCCATTGGCAGCTTTTTTGGGTAAAGGTGGGCGAGTTTTCCGGTTCGGACTGTGTCCGCGCCTGATGCCTGAGATACTGAAATCTGCTCATGCCGATGGTTTAGACCTTGTTAGGGCGCCAGACACAGGGACAAAGCTGGCAAAGTCAGAAGTCGAGTAACGCCAGTAGTTGAGAAACGTTGGCAAAACATTCCGGCGCGCCGGAACAAAGACAGGGAGCATAATCATGTTGCAACGCCTGATTGCACTATTCGCCGTGGCCTTTTTCGTAGCCGCTTGCGAAACCGCATCGCAGACATCCACCGACAGCGCCGGAGACACAACAGCGTCGTCAACTTCTTCAACAGCATCTGCGTCTGGGTCTTCATCGACTTCAAGCACAGCATCTTCATCGTCCGGCAGCGCATCTTCATCGTCCGGCAGCGCATCTTCATCGTCCGGCAGCGCATCTTCGGGGTCTTCATCCTCAGGCAGTGTAGCAGGAAACATCACGAGCGCTGCAGATACGCTGGCCACCATCGGCAACACTGTCTACTTCTCGTATGACAGCGCGGCACTGGATGGCAACTCAAAGGGGACCCTGTTCCGTCAGGCAGCGTTCCTGAATGCCAACCCGGCGCTGACAGTGACGATTGAAGGCCACTGCGACGAGCGGGGCACGCGTGAATACAACCTTGCCCTGGGTGAGCGCCGGGCCGCTGCGGCACGCGATTATCTGCTGGCACAGGGTGTTGATCCGGCACGCATCAAGGTGATTTCCTACGGCAAAGAGCGGCCAGCCATGGCAGGCTCGAACGAGGAAAGCTGGGCAAAGAACCGCCGCGCTGCAACGGTTCTCAACTAGTTCGCACCGCGCGATCCCGGTGATGCCGGGGTCGAGAAGAACAGATATCAGAGAGGAGCCGTTTGGCTCCTCTTTTTTTGCCGAACCGTTTTGCCAAATTTGTGCCGCAAACCGACGGTAATTCTATTGTGGAACAGTCGAACAAAAAGGCCTGTCGATGCGACCTTACAGCTTGAAGACCGACGCTCATGCGTTTTTAGCCATCTTTGCGGCTGGATTTCTGACCGTTGCGCCCGTCGCGCCCGCGTTGGGGCAGGATAGTGGCGCATCGGGCGGATCAGTGGTCGGCGACGCCGGGTCCAGCGTGTCGGTGTTGCTGACGCGCCAGAACGAGCGGACGCGCCTTCTTGAAGAGGATTTGCAGGGGCTGCGCGGCCTTGTCGAGACTGACCTGCGGGCGCTGAAAATGCAGATTACGCAGCTGTCGAACAACGCCTCCAGCGACGAGACCACGACCTCGGCGGAAATCCGCGATCTGCGCGACCAGGTTGAACGGCTTGCCGATGCGGTGGCAATGGCCAGTCGCCGGATGGAACGAACCCTCGAAGTGACTTCGGATATGGAATTTCGTCTTCTGCGTATGGAAAAGCGCCTGCAGACGCTGATGAATTTTGGCGGTGAGGACCTGGCGAATGCGGCCGTTCAGGATGATACGATTGCAGCCGGTGAGGGTGCGGATGTGTCGATGTCGCGTGATGCCGAAACTGGCGAGGTCACATGGCAGATGAGCGAATCTAAGCTGGAAGAACAACTTGCAGCTGCTGGCGATGCTCCGCAGACCGATGCTGATGACGCTGATGGAAATGCCTCGGATGGTGCGGTTGATGCCAGTGACGTGGCCAGCCCGGCCAATGCAAACGCCAAGGATACAGACAGTGATGCGCCGGTCACGGTACCTGCTGGTCCGGAAGTGTTGCCGGTTGGCAGCGCAGAAGAGCAGTATAACTTCGCCCTTGGCCGGGCGATGCAGAATGATCTGGAAACGGCAGAGGCGGCCTTTGCCGAGTTTCGGACACTCCACCCGGGAAATGAACGCGAGGCAGATGCGCTGTTCTGGCTTGGTCGTATTCAGTATCTGCGTCAGCAATATGAACGCGCGGCGATTACCTTTTCCGAATTCAGTCGTATCTATCCCGATGATGCGCGGATTGGCGATACAACGCTGTTGATCGCTGAATCCGTGTCCAAGTTTGCGCCGGCAGAGCAGGCATGCACGATCTACAGGGAATTGCCAAATCTGGTGGCAGCACCCACCGACCAGTTTACCGCCAAGCTGGCTGCGCTCAGTAAAGCGGCAAATTGTGGCAGCTGAAACGGCACATGAACTGAACCTGACCACCGCCGCCCGGCAGCGTTTCGATACTGCCATCAACACGCAGGCATACCTCTGGGAGACGGGCATCCGGGATATGGGCATCCGGGATATGGGCGTCGCCCTGAACGGTGCCAATCCGAAAGTTAGCGCGCGCCCATGGATCACCTGTTTGTCTGGCGGGGCTGACAGCACGGCACTGGCACTGTTGGCAGAAGATCATGCGCGGCGCAATGCGCGCGCGCACAGCGCCATCATCATCGACCATGGTATTCGCCCCGAGGCGGCGCAGGAAGCTGCCCGCGTTGGCCGCCGGATGCAGGAAGCCGGCATTGCCGTCACCGTCCATAAGGTGGCGGCCGCGGCCCCGGCAACCGGTGTACAGGCATGGGCGCGGGCGCAGCGATATGCGATTGCCACCGATATTGCGCGGCGCAGCGGCGCGGCCCTGCTGCTGGGTCAACATGCCGGGGATCAGGCAGAAACAGTATGGATGCGTTTGCAGCGCGGGTCGGGACTGGCCGGACTTGGCGGGATGCGGGCTGTGGACTGGCGCGGCGGCGTGCCGGTATTGCGCCCGCTGCTGGGGTTTTTCCGGCATCAGCTTGACGCCGTGTGCCAACAAGCCGGGGTGGGCTGGGAGACCGATCCCAGCAACCATGACAGGCGTTTTGAGCGGGTACGCGTCAGGGCAGCGCTGGCGTCTCTGACAGGGATGGATGACCAGCTGCGCCGCCTTGCGGCCGCCGCATCGTCTATCGATGATCATCTGATGGTGGCTGTGGCTGCCAGCCAGCATGCGGTAAAGCTGGCAAGCGATGGCAGTGCGATGCTGGACAGATCAGTGCTTGACCTGCCGCAGGGTGTTTTTCGGCGCGTTTTGTCGCGTGTCACGCAGATCGTTGGTGGCAACCCGCACCCGCCAACGCATGTGGCGCTGGACCGGCTGTGGACGCGTCTTCAGGCGGGCAGTGCCTCGACTTTGGGGGCGTGTCGGTTCAGGCACATGGCTGGGCAGGGTTGGCAGATTATCGCGGAAGTTGGCCGTAATCCGCCATCTGTCAGCGTCAGGGCGGGTGAAACGATCCTGTTTGCCGGACGGTGGCTTGTCACCAGCCAGATTGACGGCATGGTGAGACCATGTTGTGTGCTGTCAGGGCAGGGAGATGCCGGATGGCGGGGCCTGTCAAGCTGGAAGGGCCTGTCTGCGGCGGTTCGCGCACCTTTGCCGGTGGTTGAAAGCCTTGACGGCACACCGGTCTACCCCCACTTAACCATGACGTCTGTCAGACCTGACACCGGCCTCGTGGCGCAGGCAGTTTTTCTGCCATTTGCCGAAGGCGCGGCCACACGTGGTCTGGCAGGGTCGAAAAGCAGCTGTGCGGTGCCAGAAGCAGGCGTCACGCGTAATCAAGGCGCCGGTCCCGATATTAACCCGGCACATAATACAGCCCCGATATCGGCATTTGGCCGTTCAATGGGACCCTTTGTTTGAAGGATTGATAAAACAGTGAACAACCTGGGACGCAACATCATAATCTGGCTGGTTTTCGGGGCAGCGCTGCTGGCGCTGTTCAACCTGTTCCAGGGATCATCCACCTCCACACCTGGAAGCCAGCTGGCCTATTCCGACTTCATTGCCGAGGTCGAAGGCCAGCAAGTCGTCGAGGTGGTTATCGAAGGTCGCAATCTTAAGGGCACCGCGAAGAACGGGCGCATCATCACGTCGGTCATGCCGGAAGGCACGGATGTGGTTGCTGTTCTTGATGCCAATGACGTGCGCATCATCGCCAGCCCGGAAGACAGCGGCATGCCGTCATTCCTGTCGATCCTGCTGTCATGGTTCCCGATGTTGCTGTTCATTGGCATCTGGGTCTTTTTCATGCGCCAGATGCAGGGCGGGTCGCGCGGGGCCATGGGATTTGGCAAGTCGCGCGCCAAGCTGCTGACCGAACATCAGGGGCGTGTCACCTTTGAAGATGTCGCCGGTATCGACGAGGCGAAGACCGAACTTGAAGAGGTTGTCGAATTCCTGAAAGACCCCGGCAAGTTCCAGCGCCTTGGTGGCAAGATTCCAAAGGGTGTTCTGCTTGTCGGACCGCCCGGTACTGGTAAGACGCTGCTGGCCAAGGCCATCGCCGGCGAAGCCAATGTACCGTTTTTCACCATTTCAGGTTCCGATTTTGTCGAGATGTTTGTCGGTGTCGGTGCCAGCCGTGTCCGTGACATGTTCGAACAGGGCAAGAAAAACGCCCCCTGCATCATCTTCATCGACGAGATTGACGCTGTTGGCCGCCATCGTGGTGCCGGTCTTGGCGGCGGCAATGATGAACGCGAGCAGACACTGAACCAGATGCTGGTCGAGATGGACGGCTTTGAAGCGAATGAAGGGGTGATCCTGATCGCCGCTACCAACCGTCCTGACGTGCTTGATCCGGCATTGCTGCGCCCCGGTCGTTTTGACCGCCAGGTTGTGGTGCCGAACCCGGATGTGGTTGGTCGGGAAAAAATCCTGAAGGTCCATATGCGCAAGACACCGCTGGCCGAAGGTGTGGAGCCACGTGTGATTGCCCGTGGCACCCCCGGATTTTCCGGTGCCGATCTTGCCAATCTGGTCAATGAGGCCGCATTGCTGGCTGCCCGTAAAGGCCGCCGCACAGTGTCGATGGCAGAATTTGAAGAGGCCAAGGACAAGGTCATGCTGGGATCGGAACGCCGGTCCATGGTGATGACTGATGATGAAAAGCGCCTCACAGCCTATCACGAGGCAGGTCACGCGGTTGTGGCCCTTCATTGCCCGGCATCTGACCCGATTCACAAGGCGACCATCATTCCGCGTGGCCGTGCCCTTGGCATGGTGATGCGGCTGCCTGAAGGCGACCGCATTTCGCTGGCCCGTGAACAGATCTATGCCGATCTGCGGGTGGCCTGTGGTGGCCGTATTGCCGAAGAGCTGATCTTTGGTGAGGAGCGGGTTACTACCGGTGCGTCATCCGATATCCGCATGGCGACCGATATGGCGCGCCGGATGGTGACGGAATGGGGCATGTCGGAAAAGCTGGGCTTCCTTGCCTATAACGCTGACGAGCAGGAAGTGTTCCTTGGCCGGTCGGTATCGCAACAGAAAAATGTCGCCGATGCCACAGCATCGATCATCGACAGCGAAATTCGCCGGATTGTCGATCAGGCCTATAAGCACGCGACAGACATTCTGAAGAAAAACAGTAATGAGCTGGAGCGTCTTGCCCAGGGCCTGCTGGAGTATGAGACGCTGAATGGTGATGAAATTCAAATCATCGTTGAAGGCGGAACCCTGTCGCGGCCTGACCCGGCGGATGAGGTGGATACCCCGCGGACCAAGCGCAAGCGCGCCTCGATCCCGGGTTCCAACCGGCCGAAAAATCCGGGTAGCGAGCCTGCCTGACCGGTATGACTGACAGAAGACCAGAACAGGAGGCGGCGCCGCGTGTGCCGCCTTTTGCCGTTCCGACATGGCTGCGGCCGGTGATTGTGCCATCAGGTATACACCGGCTGGCCGGTGGCTGGGCCCGGTTTTCCGAACTGGATGTCGTACAGCGTCAGGATACGGGCAGCTATACTATCTGCCGCATGGTGCCGGATGCGCTTATGGCAGCCTCGGATGATCCGAACGCAGCGTCCGGCATGCTGGACCGGTTGCTGGCTCCGCGCGGCGATTTCTGCGGGCTGTCAATGGACCGGCCCCAGCTGATGGGCATCCTGAATGTGACACCTGACAGTTTTTCCGATGGCGGGCGGTATAACGCCCCGGCGCGCGCCATTGCGGCCGGCCGCACGATGTTTGAGGCTGGCGCAGCGATCATTGATATCGGCGGGGAATCCACCCGTCCGGGGGCTGAACCGGTGACCCGAAATCAGGAACTGGCACGTGTGCTGCCGGTGTTGGCCGGGCTTCGCGGCGGTGATGCGGTGCTGTCGATTGATACGCGCCATGCAGATGTAATGACGCGTGCGGTTGCTGGCGGTGCAGCTGTGATCAATGATGTTGGCGGATTGCGCGGAGATGGTGCGCTGCAAGCCGCTGCCGCTGCGCAGGTGCCGGTGATCATCATGCATATGCAGGGGACACCCGATACCATGCAGGATGATCCGCAATACGGATTTGCACCGGTGGAAATTCTGACCTTTCTTGAAGACCGGATCGCCGCTGCCGAAGAAGCTGGCATTCCGCGGGCCATGCTGGCCGTTGATCCGGGCTATGGGTTTGGCAAGTCAGTTATGCATAATCTGCAGCTGATCAACTGGGTCTCGATGCTGCATGTGCTGGGTGTGCCGATCCTGATCGGGGCCAGCCGCAAATCCAGCATCGCCAAGATGTCTGCCGGTGAGGATGCCGATCATCGCCTGCCGGGATCGCTGGCACTGGGCATGGCGGCATTGCGTCAGGGCGCGCAGATGCTGCGCGTGCATGATGTGGCCGAAACGGCGCAGGCTGTGGCGGTTGAGATGGCGCTTGCCGACGCGCATTAGCCATCCCCAAGCGCCGGTATGACCCGGCGCATACTGGTCTGAAGGATTAAAATACGGGATAAGCCTGTTTCGCCGCTTGTGCCGATCTGGCGGCGGCCGTATTTATAGACCTGTCTGGCGCGCGTCGCTGTTTGCCAGTGGATGATCACCTGATAAAGGGCAATAGACATGGCGGGGCTGTTTGGAACCGACGGGGTACGGGCACGCATCAATACCGGCCCGATGACGGCTGAGGCCATTGTTCGGCTGGCACTGGCATCCGGACGCTGGTTCATCAACAGTAACAAGGAACGGACGGGCCGGCCCCTTGTGGTGATCGGCAAGGACACGCGTGTGTCGGGCTATATGGTCGAGGCGGCGCTGGTTGCCGGCTTTACTTCAATCGGTATGGACTGCCGTCTGCTTGGCCCGATGCCAACTGCCGGTGTGTCCTATCTGACGCAATCACTGCGCGCCGATCTTGGGGTGATGATCTCGGCAAGTCACAACCCGTTCTATGATAATGGCATAAAGCTGTTTGGCCCGGATGGGTCAAAACTGGCGGATGAGATCGAGAGCGGTATTTCGACGCTCGCCGCGGGATCCATCGCCCTGTCCGAACCGACCGAGCTGGGCCGCGCCAGCCGGATGCTGGATTCGGTCGGGCGGTATGTGGAATTCGCCAAATCGACACTGGACGCGCAGGTGCGCCTTGACGGTATGAAGGTGGTGGTCGACTGTGCAAACGGTGCTGCTTATCGCACCGCTCCGGACACGTTGAACGATCTTGGCGCCGAGGTCATATCGCTGGCGACTGATCCTGACGGCTTCAACATCAATGAGGGCTGCGGTGCAGTCCATCCTGATGTGATGGCGGCGGCGGTCGTGGCGCATGGGGCGGATGTTGGCATCGCGCTGGATGGCGATGCAGACCGGCTGATTGTGGCTGACGAGACTGGCCGGATCATCAATGGTGATCAATTATTGGCTTGTCTTGCCGGCACGATGCATGATGAAGGCAGTCTGAGTGGCGGCGGTGTTGTCGGCACGGTAATGACAAATGGCGGTATTGAGACCTGCCTTGCTGACAAGGGGCTGAAGCTGCACCGTGCGCGTGTCGGTGACCGCTATGTGCTGGAGATGATGCGGGCTGGCGGGATGAATCTTGGCGGCGAATCTTCGGGTCATATCCTGATGACATCATTATGCCCCAGCGGCGATGGTCTGATTGCGGCCCTGCAGATGCTGCATATCCTGTCGCGCGCAACAAAACCCGCCAGTGAAACATTTCATATGTTCGCGCCAAAATGTCAGCGGCTGGAGAATCTGCGCGACATGGACGGAGCGATTCTGGAACGGCAGATGATCCGCGACGCGCTGGCCAGGATCGAGACCGACATGGGTAATGCGGGCCGTATTTTGGTGCGCCCGTCAGGTACCGAACCGCTGGTGCGGGTCATGGTTGAAGCGGATACCGAAGAGCTGTTACAGAGCAAAATGGATGAAATAATTTTGCTTCTTCAGTGTGAGTCCAAAAAAACAGCCTGATTACAAATATTTACCAATCGGTAAATATTTTCTGCGTCCAATCCATTTGGCGGGTTGACGGCGCGGCACCCTGTCGGCATCTTGTGTGTGGGCCGTCACCCCCCAACGGGTGGCCACATGACTGATGAGGGCGCTATGAACGCGACACGCGGTAACCCGACGCACGGGTTTGCTTTTGCCACGCCGGTAACCAAGCCGGCATCGCCGCTGTTTTCTACCGGACCGACCCGCAAACGGCCAGGATGGACCCCGGATGCTCTCGACACTGCCTCGCTTGGCAGATCACACCGCGCCCCCCACCCGAAATCACGAATTCAAGATTGTATCGCCCGCATTCACCGGGTGCTGGCACTGCCTGATGATTATATTGTCGGCATCGTGCCGGCATCGGATACCGGTGCGGTCGAGATGGCGATGTGGTCGCTGCTGGGGCCGCGCGGCCTCGATATTCTGGGCTGGGAAGCCTTTGGCAAGGGCTGGATCACCGATGCCGCCAATCAGCTGAAGATTGAACCGCTGGTGCGCCACGAAGCCGGATATGGCGCTTTGCCCGACCTGTCGCAGGTGAATTTTGATCATGATGTGGTCTTCACATGGAATGGCACCGCTTCGGGTGTGCGCGTGCCGGATGGCAACTGGATTGCCGATGACCGGGCGGGCCTGACGATCTGTGACGCCACTTCGGCCTGTTTTGCGATGCATCTGCCGTGGGACAAGCTGGATGTCACCACTTTCAGCTTCCAGAAGTCGCTTGGTGGTGAGGGTGGTCATGGCGTGATCATTCTGTCGCCGCGCGCTGTCGAACGCGCCAACACCCACGCGCCATCATGGCCTGTACCGAAAATCCTGCGCCTTTCCAAGGGCGGCAAGCTGGATGCCGGTATCTTTGAAGGTGCGACGATCAATACGCCGTCGATGCTGGTGATTGAGGATGCGATCGATGCGCTTGTCTGGGCCGAATCCATTGGCGGGATCGACGCGCTTGTCGGTCGGGTTGAAACCGGGTTCAGCCATGTCAGCACATGGATTGCCGAAACCCCGTATTTTGCCTTTCTGGCCGAAGATATGCGCACCATGTCGACAACCGCCATCTGCCTGGTGATCACCGATGCGTGGTTTGCCGCACAGGACGACAAGGCGCAGAAGGCCATCGTCAAGGCACTTCAGGCGCGCCTTGAGGCTGAAGATGTGGCTGTTGATATCGGGGCTTACCGCGACGCCCCGACGGGGCTGCGCATCTGGGGTGGGCCGACGGTTGATCCGGCGGATACGGCTGCCCTGCTGCCATGGCTGGACTGGGCGTATGAGACGGCGCGTGCTGCCTATCAGGCCGAGACAGAGGCCGTCTGGCCCGCTCTTCCCGCTACCCGTTAACCGGCATCTGTATGCCCGCCAATATCCCGCCACTGTGGCGACCCCCAAATTCACATAGTGACCCCATGAAGGAGCCTTTCGGTGCCCAGAGTATTGATCAGTGACAAATTGAGCCCAGATGCCGCCGCCATTTTTGAGGCGCGCGGTATCGAGGTGGATGTGACCCCCGGCCTGACAGCCGAACAGCTGGCCGAGGTCATTGGTGATTATGACGGTCTGGCGATCCGGTCCGCAACCAAGGTGACTGCCGATCTGCTGGCCCATGCAACGCGGCTGAAAGTGGTCGGCCGGGCCGGTATCGGTGTTGATAATGTCGATATCCCGGCCGCCACAACCCGCGGTGTGGTGGTGATGAACACGCCGCATGGCAACGCTGTCACGACAGCTGAACACGCGATCACGATGATGCTGTCACTGGCGCGCCAGATCCCTGCAGCCAACGAGTCAACGCAGGCCGGCAAGTGGGAGAAGTCACGCTTTCTGGGTACCGAGATTACCGGCAAGACACTGGGGCTGATCGGTTGCGGCAATATCGGCAGCATCGTTGCTGACCGTGCGCAGGGGCTGCGGATGAAAGTGATCGGGTTTGACCCGTTCATGTCGGCCGACCATGCCCGCGATACCGGTATCGAAAAGGTTGAACTGGATGAACTGCTGGCCAGTGCCGATTTCATCAGCCTGCATACGCCGTTGACCGAGCAGACGCGCAATATCCTGTCTGCCGACGCGCTGAACCGCACCAAAAAAGGTGTCCGGATTGTCAATTGCGCGCGTGGCGGGCTGATTGACGAGCTGGCTCTTGCCGCGGCGCTTGCTAACGGACATGTGGCCGGGGCGGCGCTGGATGTGTTCGAGAATGAACCGGCAAGCGACAATGTACTGTTCGGTATGGACAATGTGGTGGCAACGCCGCATCTGGGCGCCAGTACGCTGGAGGCGCAGGAAAAGGTAGCGCTGCAGGTGGCTGAACAGATGTCTGATTATCTGATCAGCGGTGCGGTGACCAACGCGCTGAACATGGCGTCCGTGAGCGCCGAGGAAGCGCCAGTGCTGCGCCCCTATATGGCACTTGGCAGCAAGCTTGGAGCGTTTCTGGGACAGGTGGACAGCGGCGGGCTGTCGAGTGTCAGCATCGAGTTTGATGGCCGGGCGGCGGGTCTTAACCCGGGGCCTGTGGTGGCATCCACCGTGGCTGGCCTGCTGGGCCCGGCGATGGATTCGGTGAATATGGTCAATGCCACCTCGGTTGCGGCCACCAACGGCATCGCGGTGTCGACGGTGCGGCATGAACGGCGCTGCGATTATGAAACGCTGTTGCGGGTGACGGTCACGCACGGATCGGGCGCGCGCACCATTGCCGGCACGCTGGTCGGTGGTGACAAGGCGCGGATCGTCGAGGTACAGGACATCCCCGTTGAATCCGATTTTCCTGACACGCTGTTATATCTGCGCAATTATGACAAGCCGGGCTTTATCGGTGATCTGGGCAGCCTGTGCGGGCGGCACGGTATCAATATCGCCACCTTCCATCTGGGACGGCGCGATGCCGGTGGTGAGGCGATTGCCCTTGTGGAAGTGGATGGCGCACTGACACCCGAGGTGATGACCGAGCTGCGGTCACTGAAACAGGTGGTACGGGTTGACCAGCTGCATTTCAGCCAGGGATAGCCAGCCCGCAACAACCGGCACGGCCAGGGGCCAGCTGTCTTGCGGCAGGCGGTTGATTGGGCTATCACAGGTGCCGCGCCATGCGGGCCGGTCCCGCCTTGTCACGGCGCGCTGCACAGGATGAAAACATGACGAATGTAGCCGTGATCGGTGCCCAGTGGGGCGATGAGGGCAAGGGAAAGATCGTCGACTGGCTGTCCAGCCGCGCCGATGTGGTGGTGCGCTTTCAGGGTGGACACAATGCCGGGCACACGCTGGTCATTGGCGGGGTGGAATACAAGCTGTCGCTGCTTCCATCGGGCATTGTGCGCCCGGGCAAGCTGTCGGTCATCGGCAATGGTGTGGTGATCGATCCGAACCATCTGGTGTCTGAAATTGCCCTTCTGCGCGAACAGGGGGCCGAGATCACGCCCGATACATTGGTGGTATCCGACACCGCCGCGCTGATCCTGCCTGTCCATCAGGCGGTGGATGCCGCGCGTGAAGCATTGCGCGGGGCTGGCAAGATCGGCACGACCGGCCGCGGCATTGGCCCGGCCTATGAGGACAAGGTGGCACGACGCGCCGTGCGGCTTGGTGATCTGGCAAGCGAAGACACGCTGGATGCAAAGCTGGCGGCACTGGCCGCGCATCACAATATCTGGCTGAAGGCGGCTGGAGAGCCCGAAGCCGACCCGGCTGAGCTGAAACGCGGGCTGATGGCGGTGCGTGATACCGTGCTGCCCTTTGCCGGACAAAGCTGGCGTGTTCTGGAAGCGGCGCATGCCGACAGCAAACGCGTGCTGTTCGAAGGCGCGCAGGGGGTGATGCTGGACATCGACCACGGCACCTATCCGTTTGTTACATCATCGAACACGGTGGCGGGTCAGGCGGCGACGGGTGCCGGCACCGGCCCGACCAATATCGGGTTCGTTCTGGGTATTACCAAGGCCTATACAACGCGCGTTGGCAGCGGCCCGTTCCCGACCGAGGATTTTGGCGCGGATGGTGAGCGTATGGGTGAGCGCGGCCGCGAGTTCGGCACGGTGACAGGGCGCAAGCGGCGCTGTGGCTGGTTTGATGCGGTGATGGTGCGCCAGGCGAATGCGGTGGCCGGCATCACCGGCATGGCGCTGACCAAGCTGGATGTGCTGGACGGGTTTGAAACGCTGAATATCTGCATCGGTTATGATGTTGACGGCACACGCCTTGATCATTTTCCGTCAGATGCAGCGGCGCAGGCGGCGTGCACCCCGATTTATGAAAGCATGCCCGGCTGGTCGGAAAGCACCTATGGCGCGCGCAGCTGGGCCGAGCTGCCGGCAAATGCGATCAAATATATTCGCCGTGTTGAAGAACTGACAAAGACGCCGGTAACGCTGCTCAGTACCAGTCCGGAACGTGATGATACCATTCTGGTGACTGATCCGTTTGGCGGCTGAGCCACTCAGCTGAATAAATCGGACATATCCGCCCGCTATTCCTGAATGACTTTCAGCACGGTTGGTGCGGTCTGCCCGTCGGGGGACAGGCGGCGCACGATCAGGTCCGCGCGCGAAGCCGGTTCCTGCGGTGTGATGCGTGTATTTTCTGTCCAGTCCGTAGCGGTCTCGCCAGTGCCATTCACGCCCGTATCGGCACCGGATTGCGAGACACGTCTGGCCGCGCGCAACCGCGCTTCAAGCTGCGGTGAAGACGGCCGGACACTCTGTGCCGTCTGCCGCCATTCGGCAATTTTCTGCCGTGCCAGATATTCAAGATAGACATCATCATCGCTGCTGGCCGGAATGCTGTTGCTGCGGGTGACAGCAACCACCCTTGTGGGGCCGGTCATGCCGACACCGAATTCGAAGGTGATGGTGTTGTCATCACTCTCAATCATTGCGACGTCAGGGGCGGCCGACTGCTCGCTACTGGTCAGCGCCATCTTGTCACCGTCATTCATCGCGCATCCGGCAAGGCTGGTCAGCAGCAGCATGGCCAGCAGCAATATTGGTAATGGCGACGGGTGCGGTAGTGATATGAGTCCGCCCAGACCAGGCGGCCCGGACGTTACAGGCTGGCACGTTACAGGCTGGCACGTCACAGGCTGGCGGGTAACAGGCGCGTGACAGACAGGGCAGGGGATCGGATCTGGGGTGCGAATCATCATCCCCCCATCATGCGGCATGACCAGTTAATTTCCGGTTAAG
>ERZ802822.357-NODE-357-length-32877-cov-8.096037_pt1 | contig 32877 bp, 33 predicted proteins | sample MGYA00345649_ERZ802822 | MGnify/ENA primary metagenome ERZ802822 (study PRJEB30503, sample SAMEA104212359) | marine metagenome | biome: Westerlies Biome; feature: [SRF] surface water layer (ENVO:00010504) within the epipelagic zone...; material: water...
TTTAAGAATATATTCATCGGAATATAAAAGGTTATACTCACTTTTAAGATACAGAATAGTTTGTAAGTTTTCTAAATTTTTCACTCGTTTTTTTTGTAATGCAGAAAACTCTTCATCTTCTTTATTCCAAGGGCTAATTAAAATAAGACTCTTACAGTCTTCAATATTATTCTTTGCTAAAAACGTTCCCAAACCGCATCCAGTAGAATGACAGATAATATGAAATTTAATTCCCTTCCATTTTTCCAAAGCAATATTTATTGCTAAAGCTTTATCTTCAAGAGATATAATACCAGAAGTTTTAAAAAAACCTGATTCCTCGCTTAAAACATCATCATATTCTAGTAAATTGAAATCATCTTTAATTAATTTTTTAAACTTTTTTGTACCAAACGGTCCTTTTGTTTTTGGTAATAATAGTAAAACATTAGACATTTCGCTTTTTGTTTCAAAGCTACCATGAAAAACTAATTTCTCTGGTTTGTCACAGAGATGTTTTTCATTAGACAAAATAAACTCCTATAATGCATGACTAGACAAACACTAATATAATATATTTTTTGTATTTTTTTATTACAATTTATTTCAATTTAATTTAAGTGTAAATATATGAATAAAGAGTTACCAACTGATACTATTACAATGGATAATGTAGAAAAAATCTATGATTTTATCTTTGCTCCTTACGTTAAACAGCTTAAATTATCTTTTTTAGAAATAGGTGTGGGTAGGGTGGTTGCTAGGCTAGATAACTCCAAAGATTATCAGTTTGTTACTGGCGCTCTAAGTGGACAGGTTCTTATGTCTGTTATCGATACAACAATGTCAATTGCTATGAACACCTCTTTAAAATCACAGAGAGGAACACTGTCACAAAATAATAACTTTATTCGTCCTGCGTTTGGAGATTATTTCATTATTGAAAGTGTGGTTCAAAGATTCGGAAGTACTATCGCAATTGGAGAAACAAAAGTATTTTCTGAAAAAAATAAAGATGATATTTTATGCCATGCCACTTCAACATTTCCACTTAAATAATTATAATATAACAATTAAAAAGGTAAATAAATGACAACTAGTGTGGCCATTATTGGTTTAGGTATAATGGGTACTCGTATGATGAAACATATGAGATTACACGAAGAATTTAGCCCAGACTACTTATGGGATCCAAACCCGAATGCTTGTGAAAATGCAATAAAACTGGATAGTAAATCTAAAATTATGAAAAATGCTAATGAGGCGATTGAAAACGCTGACTTAGTATATTTAGCATGTCCCCCAACTGTAAGGGAAATATACGCTATTAAAACTGTTGAATTGGGAAAAGCTCTTTTTCTTGAAAAACCATTTGGCATAAACATTCAAGACAGTAGAAATTTTATTAAAAAACTTCAAAATTATGATGTTCCCATGGCTGTAAATTTTACTCAAGCTGCAGGTATTGCTCTAGCTGATTTATTAGTAAGTAAAAATAGTGGAGAAATGGGAGATATGCTTGGTGTTGATATTATTGTTACCTACTCTTCTTGGCCACGTGAATGGCAAAAAGAAGCTGATTGGCTTAGATTTAAAAAAGAGGGTGGTATGACAAGAGAGGTAATATCTCACTTTATATTTTTTACTGAACGGGTTTTAGGCCCTCTTAAACTAATTTGGGCTAATACTTCTTACCCAATAGACCAAGAATTATGTGAAACTTCTGTATTTGCCAAATTAGAAAATGAAGATGGTTTGCCAGTTAATATATTTGCAAGTGTTGGTGGCAAGCAACCAGATAGACAGGAATTCATAGTTAAAGGTTCTTTAAAAAGTAGAAAAGTATCAGAATTCTATAAAGACTCAGTATCTACTGGTGATAATTTTATTCCCCTTAGGGAAGAACCTAAAGATCCAAGGGCCGTGAGTTTAAAGGCTCAACTTGATAATCTGGTTCTTAATATAAAGAATAAACCTAATAGTTTAGCTACAATTAATGAGGCGTTTAGAGTACAAAAATTAGTTGAAGAAATATTGTCAAAAACTTAAATTTTCTTAATTTGATAAACTTTTTATCCACTTAACCATTTCTTTTCTTGCAAACTCTGTTTGCCCTGGCGATAAAATATCTCCAGCGATTACGTGTGAGTATTTGTCATCAAACTTTGACATTTTTACATTTACTGTTTTAGTGTTGCCTCCCCAATTCTTAATGAATCTGACAGTTTTTTCAGGCTCAACAATCTTGTCGTCCATTGAAAAATAAAATAAAGCAGGGTTGTTCACTTTACTAAAATCTTGATTATTGATTTTTTGTACTAATCTAGCCATAGGTATAAGAGCCTTAGTTGGATATGATAATGTCCAAAACTTCTTATCTAATTCGTTTCTAGGTTTAATATGTCTTGTTTTCCCTATAATTAATTGTAACCAATATTCAGAATAAGGCCATGAAATCAAACTCGCAAATTTATGATTAATACCAAAGTTGGGAGAAATAAATATATATCCTAATATTGTTTTTGAAAAACTCTCATTTAATGCTGAGATGGCACTCAATGTGCCTCCAGTTGATGTGGATATTAAAATTACTTTTTGACCAATTCTACTACCAATTTCAAGTGCCTCATGAAGATCTTTAATCCAGTTTGATATAGATGAAAGACCCATTGCACTTGAAGTTCTTCCATGGCCTGTTAATCTCGTGTAAAAAATATTTGCATTTATATCTTTTGCTATTAAATCAGGAAGAGGTCGTACTTCTTCTGATGAAGCAGAAAAGCCATGAATATATACAACTGAAATATTAGTTTTAGTATTCTTCTTTTCAGACCATATTATCCTTTTTCTAACATTTTTTTTGAGGTCAGAATATTGATCCTCTTCGTTTTTTAAATATTGCTCTATGTCATTTCCAATTAAATTGGGATTAAAACTACTTTTTAAATTTATATTATCTTTATGAATCATGAAAAAAATTGTTATCAAAAAAAATAGAATGATTATGGATGATATTATTTTCTTTTTAATGACTAATGCGCCTTTTAAATTTAAGTAAAATATTTTAATCACAAAAATTAAAAAAAAACATAGATATATTTATAAAAACTATTGTTTATTTAATTAAAAATATGATTAAAGATAATTTTATATAGTTAAGGTTAATTTAAATGAATACATTATCTCAAATTTTTTTTGAAAACTCATTATTATATAAAGATAAAAAATTGTTTGGTTTTAAAAAAGGTGGTGAATGGCATCATGTTTCTTGGAATAAAGCCAGTGATCTTGTTCAAAACTTAAGTGTTGGTTTGCATGAAATAGGTGTTAAAAAAAATGATAAGATATCAATTATAGCTGAAAATTCGTATAAATGGTGTGTGACTGATTTAGCTATCATATCTTTAGGTGCAATTACTGTTCCTGGTTATACTACAAGCAACGAAGATGAAATATTTTATCTCTTATCTCACTCTGAATCTTCTGTTGTTTTTGTTAATTCGAAATTACTATTAACTATTGAAAAAATCTTACCAAAATTAGATAAAATAAAGCAAATAATTTGTATTGATGAAGTTGAAAGCTCAAAATTAAATAAAAATATTCTTACTTTTGACAGTTTAATTGATGCAGGATCTGAAAGTTCTAAAAGGGCAACCTTTAAAGAAGATACTCTACACAAAATCAAAGAAGACGACGTGGTTTCAATCATATATACATCTGGTACGAGTAGTAAGCCAAAAGGAGTAATGCTAACTCACAAGTCTATTATATCAAATATTTTAGGTGCAAATGAACTCGTTAAAGAAATAGAAGTTAAAGACCATAAGTTTTTATCTATTATTCCACTTTCACATGCATATGAACATACTGCTGGTTTTTTCTTACCTATTTTGATTGGTGCAGAAATTTATTTTAATGAAAATCGTGATCAAATTGTTAATGATTTACTAAGTGTGAAACCTACTTTAATGACAGCTGTACCAAGACTTTACGAGGTGTTACACAAAAAAATAAATATCCAATTATCCACTCAAAGTAAGATCACCCAAAAACTTTTTTACAAAACAATAGAATTGGGAACAAAAAAATTTCAAAAATTTGATTTTAATTTCAAAGAAAAATTACAAGATCTTGTGTTAGATAAATTAGTAAGAAAAAAAATTCAAAAAAAATTTGGTGGTAATTTAAAAGCTTTCATATCAGGTGGAGCTGCTTTAAATGAGCAAGTTGGGTTGTTTTTTCAATCTCTTGGAATTAATATTTTACAAGGTTATGGGCAAACTGAGTGTTCACCTCTTATATCGTGTAATCCAATAAATAACATAAAAATGAACTCTGTAGGCCCGGTAATTAAAGGTGTTGATGTTAAATTATCGAAGGAGAACGAAATTCTTGTTAAAGGAGATTCTCTTATGAAAGGGTATTGGAAGGATAAAAAAAATACTAATAAGACAATTATTGATGGTTGGCTACATACGGGTGATTTGGGATCGTTAGATGAAGATGGATACCTTAAAATATCAGGAAGAATTAATGAGATGATTGTAAACTCAGGTGGAGAAAACATTGCACCTGTTCCAATAGAAAATCTTTTAATATCCTACGATGAAATTGAGCAAGCTTTAGTTTATGGCCATAATCGACCTTTTTTAATATCTATACTTGTTCCAAATGAAAGTTTGCTAGTAGCTAATAAAAATAGTGTTAATAATTTGAAAACAGATTTTCAAAATATTATTAACATTGTAAATAAACAATTATCTCAAAATAAAAAAATTAGAAAATTTATTTTGTGTGATAAATTTTTTAGTATTGAAAACAGTCAACTAACACCAACACTTAAGATGAAGAGGCATGTGATTTCAACTTTTTACAAAAATGAAATAGAGAGTTTATATAAAAAATCCTATTTTTAAGGTATACTATGGTTTTAATGTATTGAAATTTAACTTTTTTAATCCACAGGTAAATGATAATCCTGTTTCCTCTCTTACAATGTTAATTGTTGGTGTTATAATTTTATCTTTACAAGATAGTTTAATTAAATACATGGCTAGTGAAACAAGCTTTTGGCAGCTTCAATTTATAAGGTCAATTGGAAATATTATTTTATTATTTTTAATTGCCAAACTGACTAATGGAATTGACATTTTGTTTCCAATTAAATGGAAACCAGTTTACTTAAGAGCATTGACAATGACAACCTGCATGTTTTGTTTTTTTGCAGCGTCTCCAAAATTAAGTTTCGCACAAATGGCTGCTGGACTTTATACATTTCCATTATTTGTATCTTTTTTAGCTGTTATATTTCTTAATGAGAGAGTTGGCGTTTGGAGACTTTTTGCTCTGATACTAGGAAGTTTTGGTGCATTGCTTATTTTAGAGCCGTGGTCTAAAAATTTTACATACTTACAATTTTTACCTATTATGGCAGGCTTTTTCTTTGCTTGTAATATTATTTTAATTAGAAAGTATTGCAGGGAAGAGTCTGTTATGTCTCTTACTTTAGCAGTAGGTGTAATGTTTTTTATATCAGCTTTACTAGGAATACTGTTTTTTGAATTAATATTTCAAAATAATTTTCTTAAAGAGATTAGTCCATTTGTTTTTATAGGTTGGCCATCTTTAACTTTAATTATTTTTACTTTTTGCTTTTCATGTTCAATCCTAAATATTATTGGTAATATTCTTCTGGCAAAAGCATATCAGACAGCAGAGAGCAGTTGGTTGGCGCCAATGGATTACTCATATTTAGTTTTTGCAGCTATTTGGGGGAAAATATTTTTTGGAGTATGGCCAACTCTTTTGAATTTGATTGGGATGTTTTTTATAGCTTTTTCTGGTATTTTGATAGCTGTACGTGAACAAAGAAAAAATGAAGCTTAATTAAAAAGAGATAGACTTAGTTTATTGTTAAAAAGTATATCCGAAATATTTATTGGTCTAGTTAAAAACAAGCCTTCTAAAGATGTCACTCTACTTAAAGCTACGTAGGTTTGACCAGGAGCAAAAGAGCCTCTATCTAAATCAATTATAACTTTTTCAAAAGTTTGTCCTTGGCTTTTATGAATTGTAACTGCCCAGGCTAATTTAATAGGGTACTGAGTAAAAGTTGCTACAACCTCGTGTAAAACTTCACCATCTTTAATTAAATAATCAAACTTTTCCCAAGTGTCTTGAGTTATTTTATGAACCTTATTCTTTATTTTTAAATGAATACTGTTAGCTGTTAAATCAGTAACTATCCCAATAGAACCATTGACCCATCTTTTAGGAGATTTAATATCGTTTTTAATTAACATTACTTGAGCGCCAACTTTTAATTCAAGAATCTCGTCAGCGGGTTTCTCTCTAAATTCTCCAGTTTCTGATGATTGATAAGAAAATGTTTCGCTATTTATATTTTGAAGATTTACACTATTAATAGTGTCAACTTTTCGATTGGTTGGTGATAATATTATAGTTTCATAAAGGACATTAGAATCTTGATTTACGACTTTGTTATTTAACGGTAAGAGATCAGCCTCAGTTACATTTCCAGACCTAATCTTATTAAGAATGTTAATAAACTCAGCATCTTTTTGCCTATAGATTTTTGTCAATTCGTAAGTACTTATATTGCTATTTTGATAACAATTAGCATGGAAAAAATAGTGTCCATTAGGATAAAAACTATCAAAAATATCTCGTTCATTTTCTCTTATTACTGGTGGAAGTTGATGAATGTCGCCCAAAAGTATTATTTGAACTCCACCAAAACTTTCGTCACTATTTCTATTAAGTCTAAGTGATTGGTCTATAGCATCAAGAAGGTCACATCTAATCATAGAACATTCATCAATAAGAATAGTATCAACGTTTTTAATTATATTGCTTCTTAATCTTTTGATTTTTTCATTTATTAATATTCTAGGTGGAAATAAAAAAAAAGAATGTATGGTTTTACCTTTAGCTTTAATTGCTGATATTCCTGTAGAAGCAAGTATAACAAAATTTTTTTTTGAATTAATTCGAAAGTATTCTAATAATGTTGTTTTACCAGTACCAGCTTTCCCTGTAATAAAAATATTTTGATTTGAATATTCCATCTTATTGAATATGTTTTTAAACTCATCTTCTAATTCAATTTCATCAGGTATATCGCTGTAATTATGTATTCTATTATTCATATTAAAGTTTACTATCTTTAAAAATTAACATTAATTGATTTACCATTTCGTCTGGGTTAAGTGATTGATCCAAAGTTATAGCTTTTTTAGGTTCTTCTAAAATTGAGAATTGGCTTTCAACCAAACTGTCTGGCATAAAATGATCTCGCCTGTTATTAATTCTTTTTCTAGCTGTTTCTTTGTTAATTTTTAAATAAACTAAATAATAGTTCTTAACGTTAAGTATTGACCTATATTTTTCTTTAAGAGCTGAGCAAGTTACAACAAGGTTTTGTGTTTTTTGCCTTTTAATAATTTCTTCTCTAATTTTAACAAGCCAATCATATCTATCTTCATCATTTAAGGGGATGCCTGAACTCATTTTTTTTATATTATTTTTACTGTGATAATCATCTGCTTCTATTAAAAAAGCATTGATTTCTTCAGTAAGTTTTTGTGCAATAGTCGTTTTCCCAGAACCGGCAACGCCCATTATCAAAAAAGTAATAAATTGATCATTCATAATTTAGTCCAATAAGGCTTTATCTTATCGTTATTTTTTTTATCTTTAAGGGGATGAAGTCCAAAGAAACTTCTTTGCAATTGTATTGTTTCTCCAATTTTATGTTTTGAGAAAATTAAATCGTAATATGCAAGATTTGAAGATAGGACTGGGCAAGGGAGACCAAATTTTATTGCATTTGAATTGAATTCTCTTATTGATCTCAATTTACTCGAACATTTTTCTTCGATTAAATTAAATAGAAATTCAAAATTTAAAGTTTTGTCAGTTTTATATTTCTGGGATATAAAATTAAGGTAATTACCTTGTAAAATACATCCTGCACTCCAAGCCTTAAAAACATCATCTATTTTATAATCAAAAAAATCCCAAACATTAGATTCCTTTATAAGACTAAGGCCTTGATATAGGGAACAAACAAAATTAAAAAATATGATTTCTTCAAGGGCTAATTCTCTATCATCAACTTTTTCGATCAGTATTTGGTTATTTTTATTTACTTTGAATTTATAATCAAAACTATCTGAAATTGACCTTGTGGAAACAGCTTCATAAATTGATGGAATGCTCACACCAAGTTCCAAGGCTGCGTTAATAGTCCAAATACCCGTTCCATTTTGTCCTATTTTATTATCTGCTTCATCAATAAAATATTCGTTATTACTATTTTTGGCGTTTAAAATCTCAGAGGTAATTTCTAAAAGAAAAGACGAAGACTGAGTTTGTAAAACTTCTTTAAATCTTTTAGCCCTTTGATTATTGTCCATATCATAAGCAAATTCTAAAACATTACTTATTTCTGCCAATCCTTCCATTAGCGCATATTCAATCCCATTATGAACTAATTTCACAAAGTGACCAGATCCTGAGCTTCCAAAATAACAACAGGCACTTTCATTATCATTTTTAGCACTTATATCTTCAAAAATATTTTTTACCTTTTCCCATGCATTTTTTGAACCACCAGCCATGATTGCTGGTCCATTCTTTGCTCCTCTAGGCCCCCCTGAGACACCAATCCCTAAAAAACTAATATTAAACCTACTTAAAAGCTTTTCTCTTTCCATAGACTTCAAATACAAAGAATTTCCAAGGTCTGCAATTATATCTGTAGGGTTTAAGTGATCTATTAAGTCATTTATGCATTTATCAATTTTATCTGCTGGAAGGCTTAGCATTATTATTCTTGGAGAAGGGGTCTTATCAACTAGATCTTGGATAGAGTTTAGCAAATATAAATTTTGAATATTGTCATTTTTAATATTTTCAACAATTAACATATTTTTTTCAAAGGCATTAACTTGATAATTTTTGGACACCATATTTTTTGCTAAATTATAGCCCATCGAACCAAGTCCAATAAGTGCAATATTCATACTATTTATTACCCTTCACATTTTAAAAAAAATTATTTTTTATAACAATATAAAAAACAATTTACTATCATATTTAATTCAACTTAGACCTCATTTGACTTAAATATAATAATATTCCTCCAACAATTATCAGAGTGGTTCCTATAATACTGATTTTATCGGGTAAAATTTGAAAAATAAAAAAATCATAAATACAGACAAAAATTAAAGTGAAATAAAAAAAAGGCGCTACAAAATGAGCTTCACTTTTTTTCATTGCTTGAATAAAACATATTTGTGCGCAAAGCATAAGTGCACCAACAAAAAACATTGCTAAAATTTGTTTTATGTTTGGTGAAATCCAGATAAAATAAACTGGTATTGATGAAATCATCAATCCAATTCCATTGTTTACTAGTAGTATTTGTTTAGGTTTCTCACTTGTTGTAAGAATTTTAATAAAAATAGACTCCAGACCTAAAGCTAATGCACCAAGAATTAACATAATATTTACAGGGTGTATTTCTAAAAGGTTGTTTTCTGGTCTAATTAAAACAATTGCTCCAAGAAAAGTAATAGCCACTGCGAACCACTTTATGGGTTTAACTTCTTCTCCTAAAAAAGGTATAGCTAAAATCATTGTAAAAATTGGATTGATAAATATTAAAGCTGTTGCATCTGACACAGGTATTACACTAGACGCTCCAAATAAAATAGTTATTCCAATCCATCCGCAAAAAGATCTGCTTAAATGAATTTTATAGTTAGGTTTAATTATTTTTGATTTTGTTTTTAAAAAAAATATAAAAATTAAAATAAATGCAAAAAAAAATCTAGAATGACTGATTTGCATTGGATTTAATGGTTTCCCAAATAAATCTGTACCTAATATTTTTGCAATTATAGTAGTTCCCCCAATAAACATAGAGGCAAAAATCATATAATAAATTGAAGAAAGTGTATTATTTTTAATTATCATTAATTTTAATTATATTAGAGATGGGTGTATAGAAAATCTCTAACATGACAAAGCCAGTTATTACAAATATTGCTATTAACTGATTAATGCTGATATCATCTTTTAGTATAAAAAAAGCAAGGCAAAGCGCTATCACTGGCTTCAAAAAGAACAAGTAGTTACCTCGTGCTACGTCAGGTATTTTAGAAAGTCCCCAAAGCCATAATATAAAGGCAATGCAAGTATTCCAAATACCAAGCGTTATTATTGAAATATACTCAATATCAGGTCTGTTAAAAAGATCTAGTGGGTTGACCCATATGCCCCAAATTATGCCAATCGAGGGATATAATGCTATAAAACCAAGTGCAAATGTGTAAGTTGTCATGCGCACAGGTCCGTATAATTGGACATATGGCTTAACCATCACAAGATAAATTGCTCCAATAAATGCACATCCAATTGACAAATATATTCCAATTAAACTATTACTTTCTCCACTAAGTTGATCTAGATAACCATCGGTTAACAAAAATATACATCCTAAAAAAGCTCCAATACCACTAATAATTTTAGGAGGTGTTATTTTTGTTCCTTCAATAATTCTTGCTACAAATACTACTCCTATCGGCATTATTGTTACCATAGTTGCAACTTGTACAACAGATGCAAAATCTAATGCCCAATGAAATAAAAATTGCCCAAAAGCCATTCCAAAAATTGAAAGAATTACAATGGGATAGAAGCTTTCTTTTAACGGTTTAATTAAGTTTCTAGAAGTAGGATTTATTATGCATAAAATTAAGAGCGCCAAACCTCCTAATCCAAATCTCCAAACAGAAACTTCAACACCTGATATTCCAGATAATTTCACAAAAAATTCTGAGCTTGCATGACCACATACTCCTAAAAAGGCAGCCAAATATGCAAAAATAATTATAGTTTTATTATCTTGTTCCATAAATTTAAATTATAAAACTATAATTCAAAATCAGCTACTTTCGATTATTTTTAAAACCTTTGGAGGCGACATTGGTAAACTATAAGATCTTTTTCCTATGGCTTGATACACAGCGTTTGAGATAGCAGCCAAAGGTGGAACTAATGGGACTTCACCAACTCCTCTAACACCTTGAGGATGCTTTGGGTTTGGAACTTCAATTAAAACTGTATCCAACATTGGTAAATCAGAACAAACAGGCATTCTATAGTCAAGAAATCCTGTATTATCTAGATGTCCTTCTTTGTTGTAAATGTATTCCTCGCTTAAAGCCCATCCTATTCCTTGTGCACAACCACCTTGAAGTTGCCCTTCGACATAATCTGGGTGGATTGCCTTTCCAACATCTTGTATTGATGTATATTTCTTTACCCTTACTATGCCTAAATCCATATCAACTTCAACATCACAAATGTGAGTAGCAAATCCTCCTTCAGCTCCCTCTGTGTTAACTTGATATCCAGCACCTATTGGTCCTCCTGTAGCAGTAGCTTTGCCAGCTAATTCTACTAAAGATAAAGGTTCAAAATTACCAGCGTTGTCACCTGCTGGACGTGCTTCACCATTTTCCCATTCAATAGCTTCCTCGTCAATTCCCCAAATTTTAGCAGCTCTTTGCTTAAGTTGCTTAATCACTATTTTAGCAGATTCTGTAACAACCATTGCAGAAGCAAACAATACTCTACTTCCACCAGTCAAATTACTATATCCAATGGTTGCTGTATCCCCAATTAAAACTGAAACTCTGTCATGATTAATTCCTAATAGTTCAGCTGTTATATTTGCAATTGAAGCTCTAGATCCCCCTACATCAGGATGACCAGTTGTAACAACCACATTGCCATCTTCAGTTATATTAAGTTGAGCACTAGACTCTCCACCTGCATTAAACCAAAATCCACTAGCAACGCCTCGTCCTTGATGTTTACCTAAGGGTGCATTATAATGAGGATGTTTAATTGCTGCATCTAGAGTTTCCATATAACCCATTGTTGGATATGTAGGGCCATGAACTGCTTTAGTTCCTTCTTTTGCGGCATTTAACTTTCTCAATTCTAGTGGACACATTTTTAAAGATTCTGCAATTTCATCCAATACGCATTCTACACCATATGCACCAATTGGTGCTCCAGGTGCTCTGTATGCTGCAACTTTACATCTATTTGAAACTACATCATATCCAAATGTATGTGCATTAGGTATATCATATGGAGCTAATGAACAGCCGACGGCGCCTCTTATAGGAGAGCCAGGAAATGCACCTGCTTGAAGATAGTATATACCTTGAGCAGCTATAATTTTTCCATCTTTAGTCGCTCCAATTTTGATTTTGCTTTTTGACCCTGAAGTAGGACCAGATGCACGCATTGTATCTTCTCTGTTCATAACAATTTTAACAGGACGACCAGTTTTTTGTGACAAAACAGTCGCAAGAGGTTCTAAATAGACTATTGTTTTTCCACCAAAACCACCACCGATTTCTGCAGGTATAGCTCTTATGTTACTTTGCGGAATACCTGTTAAAAAAGAGGTCATGGCTCTTACCATAAATTGACCTTGACTGGAGCTCCAGATAGTGGCTCTACCATCAGCTGCAACACTAACAAGACAAGAATGTGTTTCGAGATAACCTTGATGTACAGCCTCAGTTTTAAAATCACGTTCTATAATTACGTCGGCTTTCGCAAAACCTTCTTCTATATCACCTTTTTTATGCTCTAGTGTACCTGCTATATTAGATGGTTTGTCATTAAATTTTATATGATCATGCAGAATTGGAGCATCAGGCTTAATAGCGTCTTCAATTTCAATAGCCCAAGGTAAAATTTCATAATCAACTTCAATAAGTTCACACGCTTTTTCAGCAATTGCTTCTGTAGTTGCTGCCACAGCTGCTAGTGGATGACCATGAAACAATACTTTATCTCTAGCCATTACATTTCTACACATCCAGCGCATATCCTGTATACCAAGAATAACTGGTTTATCTAAAGGAAAATCAACAATATCCTTAGAAGTAATTACAGCTTTTACACCGTCAAGAGCTTCAGCTTTTTTAGTGTTTATAGATTTAATTTTTGCATGCGGGTGAGGGCTTCTTAACACGTGTCCCCATACCATTCCTGGCATTGTAGTGTCTGAAGAATACTGAGCTCTACCAGTAACTTTTTCTGCACCATCAGGTCTAACTGTATTTTTCCCAATCCATTTATTACTAATTTCGTTCATTATGCACTCTCCTTCATATCATCGGCTACTTCAAGAACAGCTTTTACAATTTTATCATAACCGGTGCATCTACATAAATTTCCAGCCAACCAAAATCTTACCTCAGTTTCAGTCGGTGATGGATTATGATCTAGCAGAGCTTTTGAAGCCATCAGAAAACCAGGTGTACAAATACCGCATTGTAATGCTGCTTTTTCTAAAAATTTTTGTTGTAAAGCATGAAGTTTTCCACCTTCTGACATACCTTCGATAGTTTCTAGTTTACTTCCTTCGGCTTCAGCGGCTAACATTAAGCACGAACAAACAAGTTCACCATCTAAAATAATACTACAAGACCCACAATCACCTGAGCCACAACTTTCCTTAGAACCTGTTAACTCCAATTGGTTTCTTAAAACATCAAGCATAGTGTCGTGAGGTTCACATAAATACTCGACATTTTCATCATTAATTTTTGTTGAAATTTGTATTTTACTCATGGTTTTAATTTCCTTTAATTCTATCAATCGCAATTAATGCAGTTCTCTTAAATAATACGCCAGCAATTTTAGTTCTGTATTCAATTGTACCTCTTTTATCGTCAATCGGGTTGCAGGCATCCATACAAAGTGTTGAAACTTTCTCTAGAATTTCAGAATTAAGATCGGATCCAACCATTATATTAGTTGCTTCCTTTATAAGTAGAGGAGTAGGTGCAACTGCACCCATAGATACTCTTGCAGAAGTACATAAATTATTTTCTATAGAAATACTTACACCACAACCGACAACTGCAATATCCATTTCAGTTCTTGGGGTCATTCTTAAATATGCATCAGAAGAATTACTTTCTCGTTTGGGAAACTTGAGGCTAACTAACATTTCACCATTTTCTAAAACAGTCTTTCCAGGTCCAGTATGGAAATCTTCGATTGGTACTTCTCTTTTGCCATTAGGCCCAGCAATTAGAGCTTTACAACCAGCAGCAATCAACGCAGGGACACTGTCTCCAGCAGGAGATCCGTTACAAAGATTACCACCCAAAGAAGCTCTTCCTTGTATTTGTTCAGATCCTATAAGTCTAAAGGCTTCAAGAACCCCCGGCCAAAGTTTAGAAAATTTTGGGTTTCTATTCAAATTTGCACCAGAAACTGAAGCACCAACAATAAATTCATTTTCTGAAACTTCATCTATTGAATTGAGCTCAACTATTTTTTTTACGTCAATAACTAGGTTTGGTTTTTTAATTCCACTTTTAATTTGAACTAGTAAATCTGTGCCTCCAGCTAAAAATCTAGCAGATCCATTTGCTTTAGAATGAGCATTAACTGCTTCATCAATTGTTTTAGCAGCAAGGTATTGAGTTTCTGACATTTTTTCTCCCAAAATTTTAAAATTGTATAAACTGTAAAAGACTTGTATTAACAAAATAACAACTAATTGCCTTATATTCAATATTTATATTTTAACTTTTCAACAAGATTGTTTTATGAACATCTTTACTAATGCACATTTTCTTTTAACGTTAACTTCATTATTTTGGGCGTTCAATACAATTGCGGGTCGAGCAGCTGTAGATGAGGTTTCTCCACTTTTAGTAGTAAGTGTAAGATGGTTTTTTGTTTCCATAATATTGACCTTTTTATGCAGGAAAGAATTGATAGCCACTTGGAAAGTTTTAAAAAATAGACTGAAGTGGCTGGTAATTATGGGCTTGTTTGGTTTTACTAGCTTCAACTCTTTTTACTACATTGCTGCTCATGATACTATAGCTATTAACTTAGGCCTGGTTCAAGGTACAATGCCAGCATTCATAATTATAATTTCAAGATTTTGGTTAAAAGAACAGATAAACTTACCCCAATTGTTTGGAGTATTAATTACATTTTTTGCAGTTTTGTTAGTTGTAAGTTCTGGTGATCCTTATGCATTATTAAAATTACAACTTAATAAAGGAGACATTGTGATGATATTTGCTTGTACATTATATGCTGTTTATGCTGTTGGGCTTAGAAAAAAACCAAAAATAGGAGCTCTTGCTTTACTTACTTTTTTTTCTTATGTAGCTTTTTTAGGATCTTTACCAGGCTTGTTTTACGAAGCTTTTAGTAACACCTTAATTTTGCCAGGAATTAAGGGTGTAATAGTACTTAGTGTTATTATAATTTTTCCATCATTTTTAGCACAGATATTTTTTATGAAAGGTGTTGAAAAAATTGGACCAGCTAGATCAGGTCTTTATACTAACTTAGTTCCTGTTTTTGCATCTATTTTAGCTGTTATTCTTCTTGGAGAATTATTTAAACTTTATCATTTAATTTCTTTGATCTTAATTTTTATCGGAATTTACATGTTTGAAAAAAAGAGAATTCAGTTTGATTAAGTCTTTAGATCACAAAATTTCATTATTAATTTTGTCAACTGGTTATAATTAATGTTTTTAGATTTATCATATAGCTCTATGCAGGGTTTGATTTTGCTAATAGTTCTTATTTTTGCTGGTAGAGCTTTTAGAGAAAATTGGATAAAAAAAGGTAAAAATTGGATTTTTAAATCTTGGTTTTATGGTCTAATATCTTCTGTATCATTTTTAATATTAGTACTTATACCAATGAGTGAATAAAAAAAATTAGTTGGTTCTTTTGCAATTAAGTTGATCAACTAGCGGATTGTTAGGATCTATATCTTTATTACATATAGAACATTTATCAGAACCAGAGATTGCATTAAGGCCACCACAACTACCTTTAATGTTCTTTCCCATTAACATAACCCCAAGCGACATTAGAACTATGATTATAGAAAGAAAAATAAATGTAATAAAAAAAATTTCCATAATGTTTCTTACATCATTTTTAGATAAAACTCAATTTTTTCTTATTTAAAAAAATTTAAATTCGCTACTTTTAATTTTCAATAATTTGTCTTCTACTTGATCAATAAACATAACAGCAATTTTTTCTTTTTCTGCTACTTTTAATCCAACTTCACTTCCCATCGCAATTAATGCGGTTGCCCATCCATCAGCACTCATTGCATTTTTATCAACTACTGTAACTGATTTTGTTGAGTGAGTAATAGGCATTCCATTTTTAGGGTTAATAATATGTGAATATTTTGTTCCATCTTTTGAAAAGTAATTTTTGTACTCTCCTGAAGTGGCCACTCCTTTATTTGAAACATTAACAATCTCTTTGATCAACTTTTCATTTAATTTTGGGTTTTCTATTCCAACTACCCAATCTTTATTATTTTTATTATGGCCTTTTGCAAATATATCACCCCCGATATCAATGATATAATTATTAATATTTAGATAATCTAATTTTTTTCCAATAAGATCTATTCCATACCCTTTTCCTATAGCTGACAAATTTAATCTAACATTTTTATTTTTTTTAATTAATTGATTATTTGAATTGATTTCTAAAAGTAAATTTTGATTAACTAATGTTAAAGTATCTCTTATCTTATCTTTGCTTGGAACTCTTTCAATAATCTTGCCTTTTGAATATCCAAACCCCCATAATTCTATCAATGGATCAAGGGTTATATCGAAATAACCATTGCTTTTGATATTAATAGATTTTGCTTCACTTACAACATCAAAAAGTTCATTAGAGATCTGTATTGGCTTTATTGTCTTGTTATTATTTAACTTACTAATTTCTGATGATTTATCCCAATTAGATAAAATTTTATTTGCTTCAAGTAATGTGTTTTTTATCTCAATTTCTATTTCTTTTTTAGAAAGGTTTTTAGGAACATCAACTAAACTAACGAGATAATACGTGCCCATTGTATTACCTTTAAGTTCGATATTATATTTTTTATCTTCAGAGCAAGATAAAATTAAAGTGCTGATTATCAGGAAAATAATAAGTTTTGTATATTTCATTTATAATTACTTTTCTTTAAATTTATATTAGGGCCATTATTGCATTGTCTTATTTGGTTAATTAGTTCATTTATAATCTCTTTCTAAGTTAAATAAATGATAATATTTAAGTCATAATTTTATATATATATTTAATTTAGAATGAATATAAAAAAAAACATACATATACGGTTGTTTTTTTTTAAATTTATTATATATAAATCTTATTGATTAACATATTATAGAATTATTCTTGATCGTAATTTGGTAGGGTAAAATTTTTTTTAATGAAAAAATTTAATTTAAAAAAAGGTTTAGATATCCCCGTATTAGGAATTCCAAGACAAGTTATAGATGAAACAAAAAATCCACGTTCCGTTGCTATTGTTGGCCCTGAATATAATGGTCTAAAGCCAAAAATGCTTATAAATGTTGGAGATCAAGTAAAACGAGGCACTCCTCTTTTTTGTCACAAAGATCAGCAAGATATCCTTTATGTTTCTCCTTGCAAGGGTAAAGTCCAAGATATTAACAGAGGTGATAAAAGAGCTTTACTCAGCGTTGTAATCGATGTTGAAGATATTGCCGATAAGGGAATTGAAATTACAAAATTACATTCTAAAGAAAAATCTAAAAGTGAATATGTAAAAAAATGTCTATTTGACAGTGGTTTATGGACTTCATTCCTAACCAGACCTTATTCAAAAGTACCGGCAAGCGATTCAAAGCCTTCTTCAATTTTTGTTACGGCTATGGATACAGAACCATTATGCCCAGATGCAGAATTAATAATTCATAATGATTTAAAAGCTTTTGAAGAAGGTATTAAAAATATTTCTTTGCTAACTGATGGCAAAGTATTTATTTGTAAAAAGGAAAATAGTGACATTCAATTTAACGAGTTTGAAACATACGAATTTGCTGGCCCGCATCCTGCTGGTTTGACTGGAACTCACATGCACTTTCTTGATCCTCCTAACTCTGACAAGACTGTATGGTCAATTGGATATCAAGACGTAATTACTATTGGAAAGTTATTTTTAACTGGTTTCATTGATATCAGTCGTGTAATTTCGATTGCTGGTCCGCTTGCTAACAATCCAAGATTAATTAAAACAGTTTTGGGTGCATCATTGGATGACATCCTTGAAGGCGAATATCCAAAAACTGATAATTGTAGAGTAATTTCAGGTTCTATTTTATCTGGATTCCATGCTGTTGACGATTTAGCTTTTTTAGGTAAGTATTCTCGTCAAATTACAATTATAAAAGAAGACAAAGAAAAACATTTTTTTGGTTGGATCAAACCACAACCTAGTAAATTTTCAGTAATGCCTGTTTTACTATCAGCATTTAGCTTTTTTAAGTTATTTGCTTTAACATCAAATCTAAACGGTGGAAGAAGGGCAATGGTGCCTACAGGTGTTTTTGAAACTTTAATGCCTCAAGATATTTTGCCAACACAATTATTGAGATCATTGTTGGTCATGGATACTGACGTTGCTCAGTCTCTTGGTGCATTAGAACTAGACGAAGAAGATGTGGCTTTGTGTACATTTGCGTGTCCTGCCAAATATGAATATGGAGTTGCTCTAAGAGATAGTCTTCAAAAAATTGAGAAAGAAGGATAATTGATGTCAATACGTAGTTATTTCAATTCTATTGAACCTCATTTCGAAAGAGGAGGAAAATATGAAAAATATTATCCAATCTTTGAAATGATTGAGACAATATTTTTTACAAGTAATACTGTTACTAAGGTAGCTCCACATGCGAGGAGTTTTGTCGACATGAAACGAGTAATGACTTATGTCGTCATTTCAACTATCCCTTGCGTATTGTGGGCTTTATATAATACCGGTTTTCAGACTAATAGCGCTTTAGCCTCCCTTGGTTCAATTGGAGAAACAGGTTGGAGAATTTCCCTTTTACAAATGACTGGACTTGGTCTTGATCCACAAAGTCTTCTATCAAATATAACCCATGGATTATTATATTTTCTTCCTATTTATCTAACAACTTTAATAGCTGGTGGTATATGCGAAGTTACCTTTGCTACTATAAGAGGACATGAAGTTAATGAGGGCTTTTTAGTTTCTTCCATGCTTTTTGCACTAACTTTGCCCGCCTCTACTCCTTTATGGCAAGTTGCTTTAGGAATAGCCTTTGGTGTTGTTGTTGGAAAAGAAGTATTTGGAGGAACTGGGAAAAATTTTCTCAATCCCGCTCTTACAGGTCGTGCTTTTTTATATTTTGCTTATCCAGCTTATATGTCTGGTGATTCAATTTGGACACCAGTTGATGGTTATTCAGCAGCAACGTCCTTGGGTATTTCTGCTTCAGAAGGATATGAAAGTCTTAGTAATTATGGCATAACTTGGATGGATGCATTTTTAGGCAACATTCAGGGATCTTTGGGAGAAACTTCAACTTTAGCAATTGGAATGGGTCTAGTCTTTCTTTTAATGACCAAAATAGCCAATTATAGAATGATAGTTGGTTGTTTATTAGGTATGATAATTTTTTCTTCATTTTTAAATTGGGTTGGTTCTGATACAAATCCTATGTTTAGTATGCCTTGGTACTGGCATTTAGTTATTGGAAGTTACGCTTTTGGACTAGTATTTATGGTAACTGAGCCAGTCTCAGCTAGTCATACTAATATGGGTCGTTATATTTATGGAGCTTTAATTGGCTTTATGGTTGTAATGATAAGAGTTTTAAATCCAGCGTTTCCTGAAGGTATGATGCTAGCAATTTTATTTGGAAATATATTTGCTCCTTTGATTGATCATTTTGTAGTAATGGCTAATATCAAAAGAAGGGCTAAATATAGTGTCTAATTCAAATAACATATTTACAAAATTTAAGAATATGCCAGTTGACGGTATTGTTAAAACAGTGATAGTTGCAACCGCTTTATGTTTTGTTTGTTCTATGGTTGTCTCATTTGCCGCTGTAAATCTTAAGTCTATACAAGAAGTTAATAAAGCCATTGATAAGCAAAAAAATATCTTGCAAGTTGCAGGTGTTTATCATGAAGGTATTGATGTAAATAAAACATTTTCATCATTTCAACCATTAGTAGTTGACCTTAATACTGGTAAGTTTACTGATAAATTTGACCCATCCATTTTTGACGATAAAAAAGCTTCTCAAGATCCATTACTAAGTATTTCTCTAAAAAATGATCCTGCATCTATAGGAAGAAGGACTAATTATGCTACTATTTATCTTCTAAAAAAAGATGATGGATCTCTAGATAAAGTTATTCTTCCTATCCATGGATATGGTTTGTGGTCTACATTATATGGCTTCATTGCATTAGAGGATAATCTTAATGATATTTTTGGTCTTCAATTTTATCAACATGCTGAAACACCTGGTTTGGGAGCTGAAGTTGATAATCCAAAATGGAAAGCTCAATGGAAAGGCAAAAAATTAAATAATAAAAATGGTGAATTAATGATTCAAGTTGCCAAGACTAAAAAATATAAAGAACATCATATTGATGCATTAGCAGGTGCTACACTTACTTCAAATGGTGTAGATAATCTGGTAAAGTTTTGGATGGGTAAAGATGGTTTTAAAAAATTCCTTAACAATCTTAAAAATGGAGCAGCTTGATGTCTCAGACTAGAAAACAATTACTAGTCGATCCTCTAGTTGATAATAATCCAATAACGCTTCAGGTTTTGGGTATTTGCTCTGCTTTAGCAGTAACTTCTTCTCTAAACGTTGCTTTTGTTATGTCTTTAGCTGTTATTGCTGTTACTGGATTTTCTTCATTGTTTATTTCATTTCTTAGAAATTATATACCAAATTCTATTAGAATTATAGTACAGATGGTCATAATAGCCTCTCTTGTTATTCTTGTTGACCAAATTATAAAAGCTTATGCTTATGAAATATCAAAAACTTTATCTGTTTTTGTAGGTTTAATAATAACAAACTGTATTGTTATGGGAAGAGCAGAAGCTTTTGCTATGAAAAACACTCCTTTTAATTCATTTGTTGATGGTGTTGGAAATGGATTAGGTTATAGCTTACTATTAATGTGCGTAGGGGTAGTTAGAGAACTTTTTGGATCAGGTACTTTATTTGGTATTACTATTTTAGATCCTGTGAATAATGGTGGATGGTATGTTCCAAATGGTCTATTATTATTGCCTCCATCTGCTTTTTTTATAATTGGTTTTTTAATTTGGGGTGTGCGGTCATGGAAAAAATCACAAGTTGAAGCTCGTGAGTATAAGATACAATCACTAGAGGTCCATTAATGGAAGCTTTGATTTCATTAGCTGTAAAAGCGATATTTGTTGAAAACCTAGCACTATCCTTTTTTCTTGGAATGTGTACATTTATTGCTGTATCAAAAAAAATTTCTACGGCTATAGGTTTAGGAATTTCAGTAATGATAGTTCAATCCATAACTGTTCCAGCTAACAATATAATATTATCTTATTTACTTAAGCCTGGAGCTCTTGCTTGGGCCGGTTTTCCTGATGTTGATTTGACATTTTTAGGATTGATATCTTATATTGGTGTTATAGCAGCATTAGTTCAAATTTTAGAAATGATTTTAGACAAATATTTTCCACCATTATATAACGCATTAGGTATTTTCTTACCATTAATAACAGTTAATTGTGCAATATTAGGTGGTTCATTATTTATGGTTGAAAGAGATTATAATTTTTCAGAGGCAACAACTTACGGAATTGCTTCTGGTTTTGGATGGGCCTTAGCTATCGCTACAATGGCTGGTGTAAGAGAAAAATTAAAATATAGTGATATTCCTGATGGTCTACAAGGCTTAGGTATCACATTTATCACTGCTGGATTAATGGCTATGGCTTTTATGTGTTTTTCTGGTGTTAAACTTTAAGGATTAAAATAAATGGACACTTTTATTCTCGGTATAACTCTTTTTACAATGATAGTATTGACTTTAGTTTCAATAATTGTACTAGCCCGAAGTAAATTAGTTTCTTCTGGTGATGTTAGCATCACTATTAATGGTGAAAAAACTGTGACAGTTCCTGCGGGGGGTAAATTATTACAAACATTAGCTGCTGAAAAACTTTTCGTACCTTCAGCCTGTGGTGGTGGTGGAACATGTGCTCAATGTAGGGTTAAAGTTCACGCAGGTGGTGGATCAATACTCCCAACTGAACTTGGCCATATAAATAAACGAGAAGCATCTTGTGGTGACAGACTATCTTGTCAAGTTGCAGTTAAACAAGATATGCAAATTGAAGTTCCAGAAGAAGTTTTTGGTGTAAGAAAATGGAGATGTAAGGTTAGAAGCAACGATAACGTTGCAACTTTTATCAAGGAATTAATATTAGAGTTACCAGAAGGTGAAGATGTAAACTTTCGTGCTGGTGGTTATATACAAATAGAGGCCCCAAAATATTCATTGTCTTACAAGGACTTTGAAGTGGACAAACAATATCATGAAGATTGGGACAGGTTTAAAATATGGGATTTTAATGCTGAAAGTAATGAACCAATTGAAAGAGCTTATTCTATGGCTAATTGTCCTGCTGAAAAAGGTATAGTTATGCTTAATGTTAGGATAGCATCTCCTCCACCTGGATCTTCGGGTATTCCAGCAGGTAAAATGTCCTCTTACATCTTTAATTTAAAGGCAGGTGACGAAGTAGTGATATCTGGTCCTTTTGGTGAGTTTTATGCTAGAGAAACTGATAAAGAAATGGTTTTTATTGGAGGTGGAGCTGGTATGGCTCCGATGCGTAGTCACCTTTTTGATCAGTTTAATAGAATTAAGACAAATCGCAAAGTTACCTTTTGGTATGGTGCCAGGTCAAAGAAAGAAATGTTTTACGTAGAAGATTTTGATAAATTAGACAAAGAAAATTCTAATTTTAGTTGGCATGTCGCCCTATCAGATGCAGTGCCTGAAGATAAGTGGAAAGGGCATACTGGTTTTATACATAATGTTTTATTCGAACAATATCTAAAAGACCATCCAGCGCCAGAGGACTGTGAGTATTATATGTGTGGTCCTCCAATCATGAATCAATGCGTAACTAATATGCTTCTTGATCTAGGTGTTGATAAGGAAGATATTATGCTTGACGATTTTGGTGGATAACTATTTAATTAATTCCATTATACATTTGAAATAATTAGGATTTTTTATTTAAATATTTTGATATTAAAATGTTAGAATTAATATATGGAAATATTAATATTTATTTTCCCTTTACTGAGCTTTTTAATTTTTCAGTTCTCGGATAACATTAAAAATGTAAAATTATTATATATTTTGCATACAGCTTTAATGAGTTCATCATTTGTAATAAGTATATATTTATTTCTAAAGTTACTAGACTTTGAAAATGATCTACCTCTATATTATTATCCAATTTTAAAATTAGAAAAACTTTTAATAGATTGGTCTTTAAGATTAGATTTATTTGTTTCTGGATTACTAATTATTATAACTTTAGTTGCCACCATATTCATAATTTACTCAATAAATTTTTATAAAGATAATAAAGTTGATTTAAAAATAATTAAATATTCGTCTCTATCAATATTTGGTTCTTTAACTTTAGTATCTTCTAATAATTTAATTCAATTATTTTTAGGTTGGCAAATAATACTGGTGTCATGTTATTTTTTAACTAACCTTTTTCAAAAAAAAGAAGATTTAAAAGGCAACGACAATGTTTTTCTTTATAATAGAGTATCAGACTTAGGCATTTTTTTATGTTTGTTTTTTCTCTACTCGTATACAAATTCGATTGATTTTGACGTTATTTTTGAAAGTAGTTATCTTGGACAAAATAATAAATTAATGTTGCTTGATCTAGAATTTACAGTTTTTGAATTAATTTTATGTGTTTTATTTTTATCTTTCTTGTTTAGGTGCAGACAGTTTTTTATAGGAAGTTCAAGTTATCACTTTTTAAAAATTAATTCCTCTTTATCAGCCTTAATATATTCAGGAATATTTTTACCTTCTGGAATTTATTTGATCTTGAGATTTTTACCACTGACTGAGACATATTCAAATTTTTTAAATGTAATTACTTTGCTTGGATTTATTTTTATAATAATTTTTACTATTTTGATATTTAAGTCTAAAAATTTAAAAAGTTTAACCGTATATGTTGCTTCTTCTCAATTTAGCATAATAGTTTTTTTTATTGGTTTAAAAATATACAATGGAGCATTTTTTTATTTATTGACTTCAACATTATCAGTAACAGTGCTTTTTTTAAGTTATGGTATTATAATAACAAAACTTAATGGTGAACATCAAATAGATAAAATGGGACTACTATTAATTAAAACTCCTTTTACATTTTTATTAACTTTAACTGCTTCATTATCATTAATAGGCGTTCCTTTTTTCTCCAGTTTTTACTCTAAAAAATTAATTCTTTCTTCACTCCAAACATTGAATGAAACGTTTATGTTTTTTTCTATAATTATCTGTCTTTTTTATTTTTTTTTATTTTCTTATACTTTATTTAAGAACATATTAATTGTGTTTTGGTGTCAAAATAATTGTAATATACATTTGTATAATAAAATTAACGAAAATATGTTTCTAACAAAAATAATTCTTCTTTTGCTAGCAATATGTTTAATTTTTTCTGGCTGGTTCTTAAACAATCTATTCTCTGGTCCAACCCCTGAGTATTTTTGGAATTTAGTATTAAATTTTAACTCAGATTTTGCTTTAAGTCATGAAAATCAAACACATGACTGGTTTATAGAGCAAACAAATTTAATTTGTTTATTTGGGATATCGTTATCTATATTTAATTATGTTCTAATTCCAAAATTTGGAAATAATATAAGAATAAAGCATAATAAATTTTTTAAATATTATTCATCTTATCTTTCCTCTAGCAAATAAAGATTGATTATTAAAAAAAAGGAATTTTTTTGATTAATATAAGTTTAAATATTTTAAAAACTTGTTCTAGTACAAATGATGTAGCTAGAGAAGAAGCTGTAAATGGATCACTTGAAGGAACTTCATATTTATCTTATGTACAAACTAATGGAAGAGGCAGGAATAAGAATAAATGGGAATCTTTAGAAGGAAATCTATTTTTATCATCTATCTTTAGACCCAAAAAGGATAAGAAAGTTTGGCATCAATTATCGTTATTAATAGGATATTCAATATTAGAAACTTTAGTTGATTTTGGTGTAAATCGTAATAATATTGAATTAAAATGGCCAAATGATGTATTAGTTAACAATAAAAAAATTTCTGGTGTTTTGTTAGAGGCTTTTGATGATTTTATTATTTTTGGCATAGGTTTAAATATTTTGAAAACTCCGAAAAACGTAACTAAATGGAAAACAACTAAACTTAGTGACCATATCTTAAATAAAATGTCTCTGGAACATATTTCTTATAAAATATTAAATAAAATTTTTCATAATTATTCTACTTGGCAAGATAAAGATTTTTTTTATTTTAAAGAGAAAATAAATTCTAATATTAGAAATAAAGAAAAGGTTATCAACTTGACACTTAATTCATCTAAAATTCAAATAAAAGGTATCTTCTTAGGGTTAGGAGAAAAAGGTAGCTTGCAAGTTAAAGTTGGATCTAGTATTTGTGATTATTATTCTGTTGAATCTGTTACTTTTCCATTTGATAATTTGTCATGATATTAGCTATTGATTGTGGAAATACAAATACTGTATTTGCCCTATATTCTTATAACAAAAATATACACCAAAAAGGTTGTTGGCGAATTAATAATAATTCTAAAAGAACTGCTGATATATACTATCCTTGGCTTTTACAAATGTTAAATTTATCTAAGTTTGAATTAAAAGATATTACTGGAGTATGCATTGCATCAGTAGTTCCTGAAACTCTTTTAAATATAAAATCTTTAATAAAAAAATATTTTAAGGTTAAGTCATTTGTTGTTGGAGAAAATGACTTTGATATTGGAATTAAAATTAACATTGATAACCCAAACGAAGCAGGTGCTGACCGCTTGGTTAATTCATTTGCAACTAAGAAGTTAGAGTTATCTCCGGCAATAGTAATCGATTTAGGAACAGCCACGACTTTTGATTTAGTTGGTAAAGATGGAAGTTATAATGGAGGAATTATTGCTCCAGGTGTAAATTTATCACTGGAAGCCCTATATCTAGCTGCAGCAAGACTCCCGAGGATTTCTTTAAAACCATTGACTGATATTGATAAAATTATTGGTAAAAATACTATAAATGCTATGGAATCTGGAATATTTTGGGGTTATGTCTCTATGATTGAAGGTTTGATAAATAAAATTAAATCTATAGATGAATTTTCTGATTATAAAGTTATAGCCACTGGCGGATTAAGTCATTTATTTAAAGACTCTCTAAGGTCAATAGATCTGATAATTGATGACTTAACTCTAATTGGATTAGTTGAATTATATTTAAAAAACAAATCAATTTAAGTAACTAGAAAGTAATTAAATGCATTGGAAAAAATCTGATTTATTATTTTTACCTGTTGGGGGATCTGAAGAAATAGGTATGAATGCAAATTTGTATCATTATGAAGATAAATGGATTTTAATAGATTTAGGTATTTCATTTCCTGACGAAACAGATTTAGGTATAGATGTATTATTACCAGACTTTGAATTTATTAAATCTTTAGGTGATAAGTTTTTAGGAATATTCTTAACTCATGGTCATGAAGATCATATTGGAGCAATACCTTATTTTGCAGATGATATTAATTGTCCCATATGGGGTACATCATTTACAATGGCTTTATTAAAAAGAAAATTAAAAGAAAATAATAAAGAAAAAAAATTAGAATTAAACACACTTACTATTGATAAACAACTAATAATTGGCCCTTTTCAAATCAAGGCTATTCAAACTTCACACTCAATTCCTGACCCAGTTTCAATTTTAATTTCCACAAAACAGGGAGATATTTTTCATTCAGGTGATTGGAAATTAGAAAACTCAATTAATCTAAATGAAAAAACTAATATAGATAATTTTCGTTCTATAGGAGAAAATGGGATATTAGCAATGGTATGTGATTCAACTAACGCGTTGGTTGATGGAAAAACTCCCTCTGAAAACTTTGCATATGACGGTTTATTAGATACAATTAAGAATTGTAATGGTACAGCTCTTGTAACTTGTTTTTCATCAAACATAAGTCGAATAAAGTCACTTTTAGACATAGCATTAAAAACTGATAGATCTGTTTTAGTGGTAGGTAGAGCTCTTTTAAGAGCTATTGATGCAGCAAAAGAGGTTGGCTATTTAAAAAATATTCCAGAATTATTATCTTTAAAAGACTTTAACCTTATTCCTAGGTCTAATGTTTTAATAATCTCTACAGGTTCACAAGGTGAACCAAACTCAGCACTTTCTAGAATTTCTAAAGATAATGATAAATTTATAAAACTTATAAAAGGTGACACTATAATCTTTTCCAGTAGAAAAATACCAGGAAATGAGAATGCAATTTTAAAAGTTCAGAATAGGTTTTTAGAAAGAGGCATAAATATAGTTACAGATGATGATAAAAATGTTCATGTATCAGGACATCCTTCTAGAGACGAATTAATAGAGATGTACTCATATATTAAGCCAAAGATTTCTATTCCAGTTCATGGTACCAGAGAACATATCGAGGCGCATTCAGATTTGGCGAATAATTGTCAAGTACCCCTTGTTATAAAACCCAAAAATGGCGAAGTAATAAAATTAAATGGGAATGCACCAAATATTGTTTCTAGATTTGATTTTGTTACACACGTATATGATGCAGGCGAAATAATACCTATTAATAATGAGAGGTTTATTACTAGAAGACATTCTTTATGGAATGGATTTGTTACTATTTCTATTGTAATTGATAAAGATGGGTATCTTGTAATTACGCCGCAAATTTCTCAAATAGGGGTGTCTGATAGTAGTATTGTAGATAATGTTTTAATTGATATATCTTTAAAAATAGAGGATTTTATTGAAAATCTTTCTTGTGTTCCAGAAATTTTAGATGAAGAGCTAATTAGTCAAATTTCAAAGTTAGTTAGGCGTGAGTTTAAGTCAACTTTTTCCAAAAGGCCAATAGTCAAAGTCCACATTAATAGAGTATAGTGTTTTAAATGAGTATCGTATCTTTCATTCTAGTGCATCTAATGATGTTGCTAATTGTTTTTTTTATGTCACTTCCTTTTGGGGTAAAAGTTGTTGAAAATCCTGAGGAGGGAAATGCAAACTCAGCTCCTATAAAAACAAACATAAAACTTAAATTTATTTTATCTTTTTTAATTTCTTTTTTGCCATCAATATGCATTTATTGGATTGTAGAGTATGGTTTATTAGAAAACTTTATAAAAAATATTTAGTTGTGAATGACAAATTCTTTTTATTTATTTTCAAATTGAAGTTTGGGTTTATCTAAGGTAAATCTTTATGTTTAAATTCATTGGTATTAGTTTTATGTTAAAAAAAATTTTTTTGTCTTCAGATCATGGTGGTTATAAACTGAAGGAATTAGTTAAAGTTTTTTTAATTAAAAACAATTATACTATAGAAGACTTAGGATGTTTTTCTCTTGATGCAGTTGATTATCCTGATTATGCAAAAATTTTATCAGATAAATTAAAAACGTATTCTAATTCACAAGGAATATTATTTTGTGGTACTGGCATAGGTATCTCTATGGCAGCAAATAGATTTACCCATATTAGAGCAGCGTTATGTACTAGTATTGAAATGGCGTCCAAAAGTAGAAAACACAATAATGCTAATGTACTTGCATTAGGTGGTAGGGTACTGGAAGACAACTTGGCTTTTGATATTGTAAATGAATTTTTAAATACAGATTTTGAGGCAGGAAGACATAGTATAAGAGTAGATAAAATTTAATTAATTGAGATTAAGGAATAATAAATGTTTTATAAAGACGGTTTTTTTGATGATAATATAAGTAGCTATGATCCAGCTTTATCAAAATTTATTGATCAAGAACTTAACAGGCAACAAAATCAAATTGAATTGATAGCCTCTGAAAATATTGTTTCCAAATCAGTCTTACAAGCTCAAGGATCTGTTCTAACGAATAAATATGCAGAAGGTTTACCTGGTAAAAGATATTATGGTGGATGTGATTTTGTAGACGAAGTCGAAAAACTTGCAATTGATAGGGCAAAGAAACTTTTTAATGCTAAATTTGTAAATGTTCAACCCCATTCCGGAGCCCAAGCTAATCAAGCTGTTTTTCTTAGTATATTAAAACCAGGTGATACTATACTTGGCATGAGCCTAGATGCTGGTGGACATCTTACACATGGTGCAAAACCAAATATTTCGGGCAAGTGGTTTAACGCAATTCAATATGGAGTTCGAAAAGAAGACGCCCTTATAGATTTTGAAGAGATTGAAAAACTATCAATTGAACATAATCCAAAATTAATTATAGCTGGTGGTTCGGCGTATTCTAGAATCATTGATTTTAAAAAATTTAAAGAAATTGCTAATAAAATTAATGCATTTTTATTAGTGGATATGGCTCATTTTTCTGGTTTAGTGGCTGGAGGAGTCCATCCTAACCCTATTGATTTTGCAGATATAGTTACAACAACAACGCACAAAACCCTTAGATCTGGAAGAGGAGGTATGATTTTAACTAATAATGAAGACCTTTTTAAAAAAATTAATTCTGCAGTCTTTCCTGGTCTTCAAGGTGGTCCTTTGATGCATGTGATAGCGGGTAAAGCTGCAGGTTTTGGAGAAGCCCTCTCAGATGAGTTTAAAATTTATGCTAAAAATATTATTCTGAATGCTCAGTGCCTTTCTAGTACTTTAATAGAAAGGGGATATGATATAGTTTCAGGTGGAACAGATAATCATATAGTCTTACTAAGTTTGAAAGATAAAAATATAACTGGATCTAATGCAGAGATAGCCTTGGAAAAAGCCGGTTTAACTTGTAATAAAAATGGTATTCCGTTTGATCCTTTACCACCAACTATTACATCTGGGATTAGATTTGGTTCTGCTGCCGCAACAACTAGAGGTTTCAAAATAAATGAGTTTAAATTAATAGGAAATTATATTGCAGATGTTTTAGATGGATTTAATAATAATAGTTCAAGTGAAGAGCAAGAAAAAATAACATATGATAAAGTAAATTATTTATGTAAAAAATTTCCAATCTACTAATTCAAGGAGAATATTATGAGATGTCCTTTTTGTGGAAAAGAAGATACGCAAGTAAAAGATTCTCGTGCAAGTGAAGATGGAGCTACAATTAGAAGAAGAAGGTCTTGCACTAGTTGTGGTTCAAGGTTTACAACTTTTGAAAGAATTCAATTAAGAGATTTAATTGTAGTAAAAAGAAATGGTAAAAAAATTGCTTTTGATAGGGATAAATTATTAAAATCAATGCTAATGGCTCTTAGAAAACGTCAAACAAATGATGATGCCATTGAACGAGCAGTTAATGGAATTGTTAGGCAATTAGAGTCTAGTGGCGATAATGAAATACAATCTAAGTTTATAGGCGAATTAGTAATGAATGCCCTAGCAGAAATTGATAATGTAGCTTATATCAGATATGCTTCAGTTTATAGAAATTTTAGAGAAGCAAGTGATTTCGGCAAATTTGTCGAAACAGAAATTAAAGATTAATTTATTAAGCTTATCAAATGTCATTTAACAATAATAAATGGATGAATTATGCAATCTTACTTGCAACAAGATCCAAAGGAATAACCGGCAAAAATCCACCTGTAGGTTGTGTTATAGTCAAAAATGGTATTTTATTATCTACTGGTAGAACTTCAAATTCTGGAAGACCTCACGCTGAAGAGAATGCCATCAATAATGTAGAGGAAAAGCAATGTTTATCTGGATCAACTATGTATGTGACCTTAGAACCATGTGCTCATAAAAATTCAACTGGGATGTCATGTGCGGAATTGATATCTAATTCAGGTATTTCTGAAGTTTTTGTTAGTTGCATTGATCCTGACCCTAGGACTTTACATAAAGGAATTGAAATTCTAAAAAAAAATAATATTAAAGTTCATGAAAATTATATGAATGAAGAATGTATAGATCTTTATGATGGGTTTTTTTCAAGAATAATTAATAATAAACCTTTTGTTACCTTAAAAATTGCTTGTTCTTTAGATGGAAAAATTGCTCTTAATAATTATCAATCTAAATGGATTACAAATGATCTAAGTAGGAGTTATGTACATTTGATTAGATCACAAAATGATGCAATTATGACAACAAGTTCGACTATTCTTGCAGATGATCCAGAAATGAACTGTAGATTAAATGGTTTAGAAAACAGAAGTCCTAAAAAGGTAATTTTAGATAGATTTTTAAAAGTTACTTCTGAATATAAAATATATAATTCGTCACCTAATAATGATATTTTTGTTTATTAAAATTACCCAAAGAATATTTAATAATTAAATGCTCTGATTAAATTAAACTGTAGACAACAATAAAGTGAAGTATTGCAGCAATAATAACAAGGGTATGAAATACTTCATGAAATCCAAAGACATCAGGATTTAATTTTGGAAATTTAAATCCATAAGCAATAGCTCCCATTGAATAGATCACTCCTCCTGTAACAACTAAAACTATTTTACTTGTACTGAGAGATAAAAAAATAACAGACATAAAAGGAAGTGCCATATATCCAGCTATCAGATAAATAGATGCACGAAGTATTCTATGAATATTTCCAAAGAAAATGGATTGTAAGATTCCAATAAACGCAACAATCCATATAATTGTTAATAATGTTAAGCCACTCTCTGCTGGAAGGGCCAGTAGACAGACTGGTGTAAACGTTCCAGCAATCATAAGAAAAATTCCAGTATGATCGAGCTTGCGCAGAAACTTCTTAACTTCAATAGTTGACTTTCTACGATGGTAAAGAGCACTAAAGCCAAACATTGACAATAATCCTACCGAATAAATAATCATCGATGTTGCTTCTGTATAATTTGTTGATTTCAAAATAAGAGGAATACAAGCAACGATTGAGACAAAGAACATCACGTGGTGCATGACGCCACGAAACCGTGGCTGGGCAAGTATTTGACTCATATATTAATGGTATAATTTTTTATCCTAATTCATAGAGAATTATTGTTTAACAAATTCATATCGGCTGATATAATTTTTTATTATGAACAGTGGATTCGCAGAGATCGTCATCGGCACCCCAATAGACTTGTTTTTCCATGGTTTAGCTAAAATATATGGCCGTAAATCTTATGAAGAAGCAACGAGATATTTTCAAAATAAAAGTACGATTTAAAAACCTCATCCCACCCGTATTACCTGTCAGAATTCAAAGAAGACAAAGAGTTGAATTTATTGACATGGCTATGTTTTTTAAATCATCAGAAAAAATCCACTAGAGCATAATTCGAACATATTAATGTCATTATGTAAATGGCATGCCGGTAACACCTTTTCATATAATTGCAGGAGTTGCAGCAAAATCTATAAAACCAAAATATTTTAGTTGGACTGTATTTGCACTTGCTAATGTTCTAATAGATACTGAAGCAGTTTATTTTTATTTCACAACAGGAGTCCCACAACATAAATACACTCACAGTTGGCTCCTAGCGACAATAATCATAGTTATATGCGCGGTATTAGGAAAATATTTGTGTGAATTTTGTTTATGGATTTGGAATGATTTTTTTTTAAATGAAAAATATCATCCAAGTCTAAAATATTTAAAATCTGGAAAAAAAATAAACAATCTATCTGCTTGGACTGGAGCAATAATAGGAGGCTATAG
>ERZ802822.358-NODE-358-length-32776-cov-7.782470_pt1 | contig 32776 bp, 23 predicted proteins | sample MGYA00345649_ERZ802822 | MGnify/ENA primary metagenome ERZ802822 (study PRJEB30503, sample SAMEA104212359) | marine metagenome | biome: Westerlies Biome; feature: [SRF] surface water layer (ENVO:00010504) within the epipelagic zone...; material: water...
AAGTCAATTGAGATTACGTAAACAACAATTGATATCAAATGACTATGTATTTGAATTAATGAGTGAATTAGATGTTCAAACTAATACTCAAAATTTGATAGAGTTACGTGAAATAATTTCAAATCTAGATAATAATAGTATCGTACAAGAAACAGTTAATCCAGAAAACTCTGAAGTAATTTGGACAGATAACAGAATAAAAAAATTAACAAATTCTTTCGATGGTAATGCGGTGCTGGCAACGTATGAATTAGATGGACAATTACAAGTCTTTAGTTTTGGCGAGTATCTAAACTGGTTACCGTATTTATCTTTTCAAGAGTCTAAGTTAAGACTGGGAGCTTCTGTTGGTAGAGGTTTAAGAAACCAAGTTTTATATGAATTGGCTCAAAAAAGAAATTATGATGAAGATGATCGAGTAAAACAAAAAGTCGAAAAAAGGGCAGTGGAAATATTGTCAGAACTTAATCAGTATCAAATGAGTATACAAGCTATCAAAGATACTACATTTTTAATAGTTCCTGAATCTTTTAGAGATCGTTTAATATCATCTAAAAACTTATTATTACAGGCTGAATATTGGAAAATACCTGTAAGTAGTATGGAAGAAGCAATGAGTGTAAAAAATAAAATTGAACAAGGGATTAGTCCGATTGTATACCCAGGTTACCAAAGGGTGGACTTCTCATCTATTGATAATAGTGAAAGTGATTATGATCTAGTACGAAAAAGTCTCATTGAAACGCCGATAATTGCATCATCCAGTCAGACCGGTTGGATGGTAATACAGGTGAACAAGCGTGAGATCACTGAGATTGATACTGAAACTAACGTAAATAATTTACAACGATCTTTCAAAGTGTTTAGCAAAATCCAAACTGAACTTGATAGCCTGCGTAGTCAAGCAAATATTGATATTAATACCGAATTGTTTGAGGAAATGTACAAAATTTGGTCTCCTTCAAACATGTAAATGAATTTAATCCAGGCGTTGAGTTTGCACAAATTGCTGATAATATTTTTGTGCTTTTATAGTATCACCTTCCAATAAATAATATCGAGAGTAATTATAAAATAATCGCGGTGCATTTGGAGTACGGCGTTCAGTCTCTTTTAACCAATATTTGGCTTGTTTAGTATTCTCATTTAAGAGATATAAAGAGGCAAGTAAATCAAAATATCGTGTATCCAGATTTCCATCGTTGATAACTTGATGTAACATATTAATTATATATGCCTTATTCTTTCCACTGTTAAGTGTAAATTCGATGCTACTTTCAATTAAATTTTGATGTCGAAGTTGCCATTTAAGTAAATCGTAGGAATGTTGAACAATAGCTAAGGTATCAGCTTTTAAATAGGCTTTAGCTATTACTTCAGTCAGTGCTAGAGGGACAAATACTTGCTGTTTAGAGGCGACAGCTGCTATTGAGTCAATATAGCTGATGTTCAAATAAGACCGATAGATACGCTCAAAGACCTGCAGTTCATTATCGATAGTAACATTCTTTACAAAAGGGTAACCTACTAAAAGTCGGGCAATACTAATTTCTGCATATGCTTTTTCAAAGGTGCTAATCTCTGAAGGTGGGCCAATTGGATTCGGATTTAGGAAGCTTTGTAGCTTTGGGAGGAGTGATATAGCCTCAAAAAAAGTATTCGCTATAATTTTATGTCCCCGATCGTTCGGATGCAAGTGATCTATAAACAAGCTTGTATCTTCTATTTTTCTGGTTGATGCGTTCCGTAGCACAGCTTGAATAGGTACCAACTCGGCCGAAGTCTCTTGGGTAATGTTTGTAAGAATATGGTTCATTTCTTCAGGTGCACGAAAACGGGTACCATCAAGCTCTTTGGCTTGCAGAAATAAGGTAGAAGCTTCATCAACGAGTCCTTCTTCGTAGGTAGCTTGAGCTTGCTCATATAAAGCCAAAACGTCTGGATTATCACTCAAAGGAGCTTGATCCATGAGATTGGATGCTAATGTACCCAAGAAAATTGGTATCCCATTTTTATCAAAGCGTTTAACAATATCGCTCATATTCGAGCGATACTGCTCTATCCCATGACGATAAATGTCAGACTCTACTGGGATATCTGATTCACTTATCACCTTTGCCATCATAGTACGACGTTCGCTAGTATCCTGATTTTCGCCAACTAGTTGTAGCGTGTTCTCAAGGAATTGATATACACGCCAGTCCTTAAGCCATAAAATCAATCGCTTTAGTCCGATCGAATTGGTAAAACCAAACTGTGTAGTGGCTGCCCCAAAAGACCCATAATATTCATTATGTCCGGCATAGATAATAACTGCATCGGGCTCATAGGGCAGGACTCGTTTAGCCAAATCATGAATCACATATGAGTTGACCGCGGTCATACCTAAATTAATTACTTCTACCGACAAACCTTGTGTGTTCAGTAAAAGTTTTTGTTTTAACTGGTCTGCGAAGCTAGTATAAAAATTATACGGAAATCCTTCGGCACTCGACCCGCCAAAGACAAATATCCGAAAGGTATTTTGCACCTTTTCTTTTCGAAACGCATTTGGGGCAATTTTAGGAACAAAAGAAGGAAAGTATCGTTCAATAAATTTTGAATTTGCAATCAGATAATCCGGCGTATTTGGGGCCTCAATGAAAAGTTCTTGTTTTTCCGATTCGTAACCGCCTAGTCTTAGAGACATTTCAGTTAACAGTAAAATGATAATCGGAGTAAATAAAGTAATGAGCCAAAAGACAGTATTTTTCGTCGCTTTATGCATATAGAAGGTATTTAAGCGGGTTTGTATATACCAAATGTACTCGAATTTTAAACCAATAAAAAAGCCCCAAGTGATAAATGACTTGGGGCTTTGTATTTAAAATTATTTGAAATCTGCCGATTTACTCTTCTATTGGTGGAGCGTTAGTTTGTGACAGCGCAGCTTCTAAGCTCGGCATTACTTCAGCAGCAAATCGTTCAAGTTCAGCCTCAATTGGTACAAATTCTCTTTTACCAATTTCGAGCATGTCTTTGTGCATCTGAGTAGGGGCATGTGTTGAAGTGAAAAGTCCCCTCATTCCAATAAACATACGGTCGTTTGGAGTAGGAGCATTTATTTCACCAATTTCGTTCTTAGCTTCACTTCCCTCTACGAGTTCTTGTAGTTCAAGCATTTGCATGTGTGCCTCATGTAACTCTTTTTCTAACTCAGTAGATGGATTAAGAGCTAGACCATGTGCTGTTCGCATTGCCTGAAGGTGAGACATATGCTTTTGAAGCATTTGGCCAAATTGAGTTAATTCTCGCTGAAACGAGGTAAGTTCATTTTGGAAAGCAAGCATTTCATTAAAGCTTGGACCAGGAATGCTAGCTTCACGTAGAGGAACTACTTCGAATTCAATAGGATCATCTAGAGTGGTTACTACACCAGCTTCAACTTTGGCTAAATGTGCGGTATAGGTACCTGGTACAGCCATGAAACCGCCACCAAACCATCCACCTCCACCACCGCGACGAGCAAGGGAAACCACATTCTGAGAAGCTAAACGAAGATTCCATGTGGCTCTATTAAGTCCTTTTCGAGCAGAACCTTTTAGAGTTTGAATCACATTTCCGTTCGCATCTGCTATGCTAATACGAATGTATGGAGCTGTCTCTCGCATTTCTTCTTCCAGTGCATCCCAACCTGGGAATGGAATGTCTTGATCGGCTGCAATGGCCCGCTCGGATTTCATTCGTTCTGCTTTTTTGGTAGTTAAACCATCCTTTAAATAGTAAGTAAAGGTAGCTCCAAATTCTGGATTTTTAGCCGTGAAGAAAGAGGCTCCAGGATCAATTTCAACCGCACGTGGCATAAACCATTTAGCAGGACGTGTTGGGAATAAGTCAGCGTCTTTAGCCAGTGTTTCCTTCGAGATTTCCCGCAATGGACTTATGTCATCTATAATATAATACCCTCGGCCAAAGGTAGCTGCTACCAAGTCGTTCTCTCGTCGTTGTATGGTGATATCACGTACCGATATGGTCGGTAGACCAGTATTAAATTCTATCCATTCTTTCCCACCATCAACGGTGAAATACACCCCGAATTCCGTGGCTGCAAATAAAAGATTAGGTGCTACATGATCCTGAACGACTCTCCAAACAAGGTGGCGCTCGGGTAAATCACTAGAGATTATGGACCAAGATTTTCCACGATTGGTACTTTTGATGATATAGGGATTAAAATCTCCATACTTATGATTGTCCAAGGCAGCATATACGGTATTGACATCATGTAAATCAGCCCGAATATCATTTACAAAAGTGGTTGCTGGAATACCTTTAATGCTACCTACTTCAATTTTGTTCCAATTTTCTCCACCATCTTCACTTACCTGAATAATTCCATCATCGGTACCCACGTAAAGTAATCCTTCTTGTAAGGGCGATTCTCCCAATGAGGTGATGGTGTTATAGTCAGACATAGCATTCATGTCCCAGGCATTATCCCAACTTTGAATGCGTCCCATAATAGGAAGATTCATTCGTTCTTGATTACGAGATAAATCTCCAGATATCGGAGTCCAAGAATCACCTCTGTCATCAGAGCGCCACACTCTGTGAGAAGCAAAATACAGTCTAGTTGGACTGTGTGGACTAACTAAGATAGGAGCATCCCAATTGTATCGTTCATAATCTTCCCCTTCAAGGGGTTGTGGCTGGATGAATGAAACGGTTCCGGTTGCACGATCAATACGATGTAGACCACCTCTTTGTGTTTCACCATAGACAATATTGGGATTACCAGGTTCGGTTGCAGTATCATGTCCATCTGCAAATAGGATATGTTTCCAATCTGTATTTCGAATACCCTCAACTAAATCTGTAGCTGATGGGCCTTCATGAGTTCCGTTATCCTGTGTTCCACCATATAGGTTGTAGAAGGGGAGTTCATCATCTACGGCTACTTTGTAATACTGTGTTAATGGCAGATTCCCTATATATCTCCAATTATTGGCATGATCATAACTTTCATATACACCACCATCGCTACCCATCAGAAGATAATCAGGATCGTCGATTCGGAAAGCCAGTGCATGGTTATCTGAATGCTTATTTCGTTCGGGTAAGTTACTATAAGTACGACCGTGGTCATTGGAAACGATTGTGCGAACATTCATGAGATAAATGCGCCCAAAATGGTGGGGCGATGCATATAGCTCCTGATAGTAATGAGGTCCGGTTCCTCCTGAAACCATATCTGACATTTTTTTCCAACTTGCCCCTCTATCTTCAGACATGTAAAGTCCACCTTTGGTTCGGTCCAATTCTATAGCAGCGTATACTATGTCAGGTTGTTGGGGAGAGATGGCCAGGCCTATTTTACCTTTGTTGGATCCAGGAATGCCTTTTTTGAGTTCTATCCAAGTTTCACCTCCATCGGTAGATTTGTGAATACCAGTACCTGGCCCACCACCCATGTAGGCTGCTACTGTTCTATGACGTTGCCATGTAGCAGCATAAAGCACATCAGGATCTCTGGGGTCTATGACCATATCAGTGACCCCAACCCATTCCTCGTCGCCTAATACTTTGGTCCAAGTCGTTCCGCCATCGGTTGTTTTGTATAAACCTCGTTCTCCTCCCGCAGTCCATAGCGGACCTTGAGCCGCAACCCAAACCACATCGGAGTTTTCAGGATGAACCATTACTTTTGAAATGTGTTCCGATGCTTTTAAACCCATGTTGGTCCAAGAAGCTCCGGCGTCCGTACTTTTATATACTCCATCACCAAAGCCAACATGCCGGCCACCAACATTTTCTCCGGTTCCGACCCATATGATGTTGGGATTGTTCGGGTCAATGGTTACGCTCCCTATGGAATAGGAAGATTCTCGATCAAAAATGGGAGTCCACGTGATACCGGCGTTTTCTGTTTTCCAAACGCCCCCAGAGCCAACGGCTACGTACCATAGATTTTCGTCGTCGGGATGAATAGCGATGTCTGAAATTCGTCCCGATGCGAAACCGGTGCTTACGCCCCTCCAGCTAAGGGCTGAGTAATTTAGTTCAGCGGCGTCAGGGCCTACTTGTGCAAAAGTGGAAGGAGTGAGCAGGAAGAGTAGTAAAACCCAACTCAACATCCACATTGATGTTTGTCGTATCATATATTATTCGGTTTTTGTGTTACGTTAGTGGACGTTTAACGGCTTAAATGAGCAATTTAGCAGCTAATGTGGAGACCATTTAACAGCCTCTGGTCCGATTTAGATTCATCGTATTAAATTATCGCAATCTTATTAATAAGCAAGGTGACTTAACGTAATTTTTCAATAATGGTGAATTAGTTAGTAAAAATCCGTGATGGTAGTAAAAAACTAATTAGGCAAGGAATACTCAACATTTCTAGTATGGCATACATAAACCAAAAAGAATACTGGTTAAAGTGGTGATATCTTGTGGATAATTTGATGCGAGTAACTCCATAAGTTTGGTTATCTTTAGGCAACTTAGAATCAGTTGGAGAAACGATGAGCGATAAGCCACGTGAATACTGTGGTATTTTTGGAATAGCCGATCACCCAGAGGCAGCTTTACTCAGTTATTATGGACTGCATTCCTTGCAGCACCGGGGTCAGGAATCAGCAGGGATAGTTACCTCATATTTTGATGAGGAAAAAGGGCGAAAAGTCATGCCCACCTACAAAGATTTTGGATTGGTTTTAAGTGTGTTTGATAAGCCTAAAATTTTCAAAAAAATCCTTAAAGGACGTTCTGCAATTGGGCATAACCGGTATTCTACTTCGGGATCATCCAAAAATCCGGCCAATATCCAGCCATTTAGGGTACATTATCGATCCGGAAATATTGCCATAGGGCATAATGGAAATCTCTCGAATGCGAAGCAAATAAGAGAATCATTTACCAAAAATGGGGTGTTATTTCAGAGTACTTCTGACACCGAGCTTATTTTGCATTTGATTGCTCAAAGCAAGAAAGAGCAGCAGATGGATCAAATCTTAGATGCTTTAGGACAGATTGAAGGAGCCTTTTGCTTGGTCATACTTACCGACGAGGCCTTGGTTGCCGTACGAGACCCGAATGGGTTTCGGCCTCTGGCTCTAGGAGTTAAAGATGGAGCCTATTGTGTAGCCTCTGAGACCTGCGCTTTCGATATTATAGGGGCAGAGTATGTGAGAGATGTTGAGGCAGGGGAAGTATTGGTTATTCCTCATAACGCAGCTGAGAAAGGCCTAAGTCCTTCAGAGTTAACTTCATTTCATATTTCACCCAAAGATGGGACTGCAACCTCACAGTGTATTTTTGAGTATGTATATTTTTCCCGACCCGACAGTATGATTTTTGGCGAGATGGTGGATAAAATTCGTCGGAATTTAGGTAAAGCCCTAGCAAAGGAACATCCTATTCATGAAGTAGTCCAAAAAGAGACGGGAAGTAAACCTGTTATAATTTCTGTTCCTGATTCCTCAAACACTGCTGCTATAGGGTATGCTAGTGAAAACCAAAAAATGGGCTTCGACTGTAAATATGATATCGGCCTTATTCGAAATCATTATGTAGGCAGAACCTTTATATCCCCAGGGCAAAAATCTCGAGAACAAAAAGTACGTACAAAATTCAATCCTGTGAAAGGAGTGATAGAAGGACGCTCGGTCATTATCGTCGATGACAGTATTGTTAGGGGTACTACTTCCCAGTATCTGGTTAACATGATTCGAGAGTGTAATCCTGCAGAAATTCATTTTCTGGTGAGCTCTCCACCTATTATTAGTCCTTGTTATTATGGGATGGATTTTCCATCACCTGAGGAACTCATTGCCAATCGATTTGATCGAGACATTGTTAAAATAGCCGAAGAGATTGGAGTGGATAGTCTTCGATATTTGTCGCCGGATGGATTAGTAAACGCAGTGAAAGAGGCCAACCCTTCGGATAATGATTATTGCACCGCTTGCTTTACCTCTAAGTATCCGGTTCCAGTTAATTTCGGAGCTGAAAAAGAAGAAAATGAGCTGGTATAACACCTTTAGCAGGATTACTTGCCATGTTTAATGATCCCGCAACCTTTATTACTAGCGCCCCGCGATTAGAGGACTGCCCACCAATGGACTTACCCGAGTTTTGTTTTGCTGGTAGGTCTAATGTGGGGAAGTCATCGTTAATCAATGCTTTGCTGAAAAGAAAAAATTTAGCTCGTACTTCCAATGTGCCAGGTAAAACCCAGCAGATGAATTACTATAAAGTGGGTGAGACCTGCTACCTTGTCGATTTACCAGGCTATGGGTACGCTAAAGTGCCTAAGAAAGAGCGAGAACGTTGGGGAGAAAACATACGTGTTTATTTAACTCAGCGAGAAACACTTCGGTTAGTTCTTCACGTGATAGATGCAAGACATCCACCCTCGGCACTAGACGAAGATTTTTTTTACTGGCTAGCTACCCAGCAGATTCCTTTCTCAGTAGTGCTTTCAAAAGCAGATAAAATCTCAAAAAATAAAGTACAACAAGCACGATCAAGTCTAAAAAAGTTGCTTTATAACATGAATATCGAGGTTCCCATTCTTTCATATTCTGCTGAGAATAAGGATGGAATTGCCGATATTAAAGAACTAATTAGGGAATTTGTCGACTAATGGAACTGTTCAATAATTATGGCGTAATTTCTCTGATCACATCATTTTATTTATCATAATTTATTTCACAACTAATAACTCTCACGAAGCCTCATCATGTCATTTTCTGTACTCCTCCTCGATAATGTAGACTCTGTCTGTAAACACGTTTTTGAACAGCGTGGTATTAAAGCGGTACAACCCGGTACCCTCACACTTGAAGAATTGAATGCATGTATTGGTGAGTATGATGGACTTGTTGTCCGAAGTGCTACCAAGGTTACACCTGAACTTTTGCAACATGCCCCAAAACTCAAAGTTATTGGTCGCGCAGGGGTAGGGGTTGATAATATTGACATTCCTGCTTCTACTGCAAAAGGTGTACTGGTCATGAATACTCCCGATGGGAATACCATTTCAACGGCAGAACACACCTGCGGGTTAATCATTGCGATGTCACGAAATATCCCAGAAGCAGTGCAAACGGTAAAAGGAGGAGGTTGGAACCGAAAGGCGTATATGGGGATCGAAGTTCACGGTAAGACTTTAGGTGTTGTGGGCTTGGGGAAAATTGGATCCGAGGTTGCTAGGAGAATGAAGGTTTTTGGGATGGAGATTATCTCATATGACCCATTTTCTACTGAAGAACATGCTCAAAACTTAGGTGTGAAGTTAGTGGAGCTTGAAGAACTTCTCACCACAAGTGACTATGTAACCGTTCATACCCCACTGACCGAAAAGACCAAAGGTCTTATTTCTCTGGCAAACAAAGAAGGTCTTAAAAAAGGCATGCGCTTAGTTAACTGTGCTCGTGGTGGAATTTACGAGGAAGCTGACTTAGCTCAATTATTGGATGAGGGAGTATTAGGAGGGGTTGCCTTGGATGTGTATTCTACTGAACCACCTACCGAAGAAATTTATCAGATGTTAGCTCATCCAAAGGTCATTTGTACACCACATTTGGGAGCATCTACTGAGGAAGCTCAGGAAAAAGTAGCGGAACAAATAGCTGCTCAGATGGCAGATGCGTTGGAGAATACCAACTACAAAGGTAGCATAAACGGTAAATCAATTGCACTCTTAACTAACAAAGAGGTCCAACCATATCTAATACTAGCAGAGAAACTAGGTAAGGCTATGGTACAATTATCACCAGAACAAACCAGCGAATTAGAATTTGAATACGCTGGGGACTGCACCAAATACGCCGATGTACTTACAGATGGTATTCTTAAGGGAATTATTAGTGAGTATGTCGATGACTCCATTAATTTAATTAACGCTCGTGTTTACGCGGACGAACGTGGTTTCGAGATTAAGGAAGTAACTTCCAACAAAACGAAAACCTTCTCAGACTTGATCACTATTCGAATGCCTAAGAATGAAGAGTACAAAAGTATTTCCGCTACTCTGTTTGGTGATGGAGATTATCGAGTGGTAGACATAGATGGTTATGGATTGGAAATGCGTTTGGAAGGAGACCTGTTACTTTATCAAAATGAGGACAAACCAGGTATGTTGGCTTCGGTAAGTGGTGCTTTGGCGAAGGAATCTATCAATATTGGTGCGCTCAGTTTAGGGCGTGCATCAAAAGGGTCAAATGCGATTACTGCAGTAGCCGTCGACCGTAAGCTAAGCCAAGAAGAAACGCAAAACATCCAAGGTATGGATGGCGTTAAAGCATTGCGGTTTATTTCGTTGAGTTAGTACCCTATTACACCCATTCTCTTGCATTCCAACGCTCGGTTAAGCGTTGGTTATCACAGGCTTTTAACTGCTGATCTTGGAGAACTGCATTGGGCAGTTCTTCCAAACTAGCTATAGTCATTTCCCTTTTTCCAAGGGCTCCGGAGGCTTTGTACACGTGCCAGCCAGAAACGATCATGGCTGCACGAATTTGAGTGGCAGCAGCATAAGTACTTACTTTCGCTTGAGTATGTCCCCATTTCTTGTAACGCTCAAAAATACTTGGTTCCCAACACTCTGGATTCTGTTGAATGGAAAAAGGATCGTGAAAGTAGAAATCGATACGTTGATTCCGAGGGTCTAGTTCGGTGATCTCTTGAATATTACCCCAATACAAATGTAAGAAAATGGGAATATCCTCCTCTGGTTCATGATGATTCCAGCCCTTCTTAAGTCCTTTCAGACTGTTTGAAATCCAATTAGTCATCGTGTTTTTTTGCCAAACGATGGGATACTGAAACGTTGCCGCAATTTCCGCAGAAATGGGGTAGGCTTCGACCGAATAAAAATGCAATTCAGCGGCATCTTTATCCAATAGATGGGGGTAAGTCGTCAAAAACGCTTGGGCGGCCAATAAGAAATTGAGCCCTGTGCCAAAACCCATTTCAAAAATCCTAAGTTGCCCATTATGTACCTTCAGATGTTCCTGAATATTCAGGCGCTCAATGAATACCGTTTGACTCTCTGATAAGGCTCCGTTAGGATTGTGATAGTACTGGTTATACTGTTTGGAAAAGAGGGTAGAAGACCCATCTTCGGTTACAAAAGGATCAACTTTTGTCATCCTAGATCACTCAAATTCAGTCGTTATAGTGCCAAGTTCTGCAGATAGGTTAATCAACGGTAAAACTCCATAACTACCGTAGGTAGGATTTTCAAGAGCAGTTAAATCCATGGTGTTAAATAAGTTTTGTAAATCACTAGCATAGTCATCTAGTTTTTCTTGTGGAAATAAAAAACCTGTAAATGCACCAAAAAGATTTCCAGCAATGGCTGAATTACCGAAATCTATCCCTGTATTAGCATTCATTGTGCAAAAATAAGGCTTAGTTTCCGAGCTTGATAAACGAATATTACCTGCTTCGGTGATCAAGGTGATACGCTCACCTGCCTGTGCGATAGATACAGTGATATTCCCTCCTTTTGTCAGCGCCCATACACTCCCTTCTAACTCATCTAAATCTATATGCCCCCCATTTGTAGTGGCCTTAATATTGCCAGATACATTCTCTAGGGTAATATGGCCTCCTTCGGTAAATAGTTCTAAGTCTCCTTCCATGTCCAACACATCAATGTGCCCACCCCCAGATGTGACTTCTAAGGATCCTTTTACATCCATGACTTCAACATGCCCACCTTTTGTGTTCAAGGAATGCTTACCGGCTATGTTTGATAATTCAATATGTCCGCTCTGTGTTTTGGCATTCACGTTGGTTTCTTCGGGAATGATCAGTCTTGCTTGGAGTTGAAAATTAGACGTATTGTTTCCCGATTTACTCACAAATACCCTCACCCCACTATCCGTACTTGAGTCAATAATACTCAGTTGGTTTTGTAGCCAGTTTGCGTCCTGGATTTTTCCAGAAGCCGTCAAAATAAGAAGAGGTTTCTCCTTACTTCCACTAGCCTCACTACTAAATTCTAAGCTACCAAAAGGAATATCGATACTAAGGGATTCCTTTTTATTAAGTGCGAGTACCGAGGAATAGGTATATATTCCAGGAGATGATTCGATCCATTGACCCAATCGCGCTTCCGACATTGATGGTGAATCCGGGGTGCCTGTCTTAGATTGATTAGGCATTGTTTGAAGAGCCTGCGATGGGGAAAGTCGACCCGTTGTGTTCTCTTTAATTTTCTGCTCTATTTCCCTGGCTTTTTGCTCAATTTTCGATTCTAGGTTTTGAGTCCCAGTGACAACATTCTTCGTTCCATCCTGTCCTGCCTCACGGGTTGATGTCGCCGCGGCTTTGCTACTTGCTTCTACAGCCTCACTAGCCACATCTACAGCTTCATTAGCGGCTTGTATCGATTTCTCAATTGTATTGGCAATACTTTTTTCCAATGTAATCGAAGGTCGAGTTTCTCGTCGATCACGCCTTTCTTCTGCCTCTTTTTCGTTGCTCACTAGTATAGCCACAAAAAATAGCAGAATAGCCCCAACAAAGATTTCCCAAGAAAATGAACGCATAGTTTTCCTACATTATAAGTGTACAAGAACATACGAAGAACTCGTACGAAAGTTTCAGCCCAATCAACTCCTATATCAACTACCCGATGAACATTCAACAGTGGTGTACTCCTTATCTAAAACAGGCCAATGAAGAAAGGGAATATCTGCATCGTTTTCCCGAACTAAGTTATCAGGAATTTGAAACAACCAACTATATTGAGCAGCAATTAATGCAGCTAGGTTTGGTTGTTGAAAGACCGTTGGACACAGGGTGTGTAGCAATAATTGAGGGCGACATTGCGTCGGACAGAGTAGTTGCTTTGAGGGCAGATATCGACGCGCTGCCCATACAGGAGGAGGGCGAAGCTAAAGCTGATTTTTTTTCAACACGACCAGGGATAGCCCACTGTTGCGGTCATGATGCGCATACCGCTAATTTATTAGGAGTCGCGCGAGTATTGGCGAAACATACCTCCCATATATCGGGAAAGGTGTTGTTAATTTTCCAACCTGGTGAAGAAACATTGCCAGGAGGTGGGCGTTTGCTTTGTGAGACAGGATGGTTACAAAAGTATCCCATTCAGCAGATATTCGGTCTGCACACCTCTCCATCGCATAAAGTGGGAACCATTGCCACCCGCCCTGGGGAATTAATGGCAGCTCCGGATGAGTTTCACGTGACTATTCACGGGGTTGGTGGACATGCGGCGCGCCCTCATGAAGCCATTGATCCAGTGGTAATTGCGGCTGAATGTATCTCCGCCTTTCAGACTATTGTAAGTCGAAGCGTTGATCCAACAGAATCGGCAGTGGTAACGATTGGCAGAATTGAGGGAGGTACGGCCCACAATATAATTCCGGAAAAGCTTCAATTATGGGGAACCATACGAAGCTTTTCTAGCGCTACGGCCAAGCGTATTGAGCAGCGAATGCACCAACTTTGTGCGGGTATTGCTCAAGCCCATAGTGCTGAAATTTCCTTGACAATTAACAAAGGATACCCTGCTGTAATCAATGATGAGCGGGCAGCGAAACAAGTACTTAATCATGCACAGAACTTATTTACATCTGATAAGGTCGTAGAAATGGAACGTCCTATCATGGCTGGAGAAGATTTTTCATTTTATCAGCAATTTTTTCCAGGTACTTTTTTCTTCGTCGGTAGTGGGGCTCAAGAAAGTGATTCAACCTATGTTTGGCATCATCCAAAATACAATGTAGATCCTGGTTTTTTTGAAACGGCAATGCCCTTAATGGTATCATTAGCTATTGGCGGTTCAGGTGAAGCTGAGATAGAATAAGCCTGAGGTAATATAATGAGTGTGCAAAAATCCGTTCACCGCCCTAGCTATGCTCAGTGGTCATACTGGGAAAGAGAGTTGGGTTGGGATCAAGCATTAACCAGTTATCTGGCGTACAAACCATTGGAAAAAAACTATGATTTTGTAGTAGTTGGAGCAGGATTTACAGGTCTATCAGCAGCCTATCATTTAGCTAAAAAGCATCCAACCGCCAAAATTGCTCTTATTGATCGTCACCTTCCTCCATTGGGGGCGAGTACTAGGAATGCAGGCTTTGCTTGCATTGGTACAATAGGGGAATTTATCGCAGACAGCCAGTTAGAACGGGCGGAGCGCGTATGGGATCGAATGCATGAACGTTGGCAGGGTTTATCCTTGCTAAGAAGTATTCTGGGTGATGTAGCCATAGGATATGAACCTTTGGGTGGGCACGAACTATTTACTGATGAGGCAGAATTTGAGAGGGTGTTGACTCATTTGGCTCATTGTAACACAGCTTTAAAAAACAGGACTGGTCTAGATCATTGGTACAAACCAACAACTATCAATGACTACTCAGCTATTTCTATGCCGAGAGAGGGACAACTTCAACCCGCAAAGGCATGGTCTGGATTTGCACAATTGTGTGAGCAGATGGGGATACGCTTGGCTTGGGGGCAGAGTTTAGTAGATGTATCGAAAAAAGCGAATGGCGTATTTTTAACAGTAGAAGATCCTAGCCATCAGAGTCAACAGGTTCATTGCTCATCCGTCATTCTGGCAACTAATGCGTTTTCTACGTCACTGGACAAAGATATTTCGGTGAGCCCTGGGCGAGGTTTGGTGCTGCTGACTAAAGTTTTAGATTCTCAGCCATGGCAAGGAACCTTTCATGCTCACCAGGGATACATTTATTTTCGAAATGTTGGGGCACATCGTTTGTTGTTGGGGGGAGCTAGGCATGTGGATGTTTCCGGTGAAAACACCACTCAATTTGGTATTAACAAAGAGATCAAATCTTTCTTATTTGGGTATATGAACGAGGTGTTAGGGATTGATCCTGACGGGGTAGAATATGAGTGGTCGGGTATTATGGGTTTCACTCCTGAAAAAAACCCAATTATCAGAGCTGAACCGTCCCAAAATATGGTTTGGGCGGTAGGGTTGAGTGGGATGGGGGTCGCATTGAGTACTGGACTGGGTAAGCAAGCTGCAGAATTAGTTAGTTAGGTCTTCCTAACCGTTCTTATTCGCAATCAGTGTTTGATAAAAGCGTAACCATTCTGCTGTAATCATAGCCGTAGCTCCCCACAAAGGGACGCGGTGTATATAGTAAAAGGGTACGTTGTAGATTTGATTACGAAGGGTCCATTGTTCCATTTTTATTCGTTTTATGTCCAGCAGCTGCTCATGGGGTACTCGAATGATTTCATCCACCTCATTGGGGCATGCATTCATACTTTCTATATCATGTAGCCATGCGATAAAGGGAGTTATCTTGTGTTTACTATGATGTAAATAAAAGGTTGGGAGTTCTCCAATGAGCTCAACCGTTTCAGCTTTGATGGATAGTTCTTCTTCTATCTCTCTAGCCACCGCTTGTTCAGATTTTTCATTCGGGTCAAGGCGCCCACCAGGAAAACTGATTTGCCCGCCATGGCTTAGGTGCTGTTTTCGTAAGGTGTATATTATTTCAAGTGTAGCATCCTCAAAAGATGGGCTTGGTCCTATGCGGTTGGACGGGGCTTGATAAAGAGGGATACATACGGCACTTTCGGTATAAATAATGTCTTTAAGAGGTTTTTGTGGACTCTGGTCTGGGTTCGGGTTTGTGCTCTGGTCTGGGTTCGGGTTTGTGCTATAGGCCCGAATTTGTGAGGCAATGGGATCCCTTGGGGTAGGACGCATTTCACCGTAATAGGGTTCTTCTGGAAGATAGCCTTCGGCCATCCGCTTGAAGTGCTGTATCAAGGAAGTATATGACATGGTGGAATATAGAGAGTCTAAGGAAAGATTTTTTATGAATCTCTAGCCTGCTTACCTTGTTGGTATACCATCACAGTGATTACCCAGACCGTTGGTTATTCATCATTCGGTTTGTACTAACATTTTGTACTAACATAAAGAGCATGAAAAAATATAATGTATATGGGGTTGGAAATGCCCTTGTCGATTTGGAATGTAAGATTTCCACTGAATTTTTAGAAGAACAGCAAGTGGCTAAAGGACTAATGACACTGGTTGATGAAGCAACCCAACAGCGCCTGTTAGAGGCTATGTTACATCACGATTATGAACGTAAATCGGGGGGGTCAGCTGCAAATACCATGATTGCTATTAGTCAATTAGGAGGTAGTGCCTATTATTCTTGCAAAGTTGCAGCCGATGAATTTGGAGATTTCTATCTGGCCGATATGACCAATGCGGGAGTTCAAACAAATTTAGACGGCCAGGCAAGGCAAGCAGGGACAACGGGTAAATGTCTGGTGATGGTTTCAGAGGATTCTGATCGAACCATGAATACTTTCCTAGGAATAAGTTCCGAGTTATCCGTACAAGAACTTTCACCTTTAGCTATTCAATCCTCAGAGTATGTGTATGTAGAAGGATATTTAGTTGCAACCGATGATGGTTTTGATGCGATGAAAAAAACCTTTTCTATTGCAGAAGAACATGGAGTACGAAGTTCTATTACCCTTTCCGACCCTTCTATTGTTCAAGCGTTTAGGCCTAAATTTCAGGATGTCATTGGTGCGTCGGTCGATTTATTATTTTGTAATGAAGAGGAAGCAAAAGCCTATACGGGAGCATCGAGTCTACTGGAAGCTCGTGAAGCATTAAAAAAAGATGCCAAGCGCTTTGTTATTACGATGGGTAAAAATGGAGCAATGATTTTTGATGGAGATACCTTTATTGATATAGAGCCATTTCCAGTTAAAGCGGTAGATACCAATGGAGCTGGTGATATGTTTGCGGGTAGTTTTTTATATGGGATTACCAATGGATTAGGCTACGCTGCATCGGGTAAGTTAGCCACCAAAGCGGCCTCAAAAGTAGTTGGACAATATGGCCCTAGACTGAGTTGGCAACAAATGCGTGAATTGTTGAAATAATATGAATGAGATTGTTCTAGCCTCCCGTAACCCGAATAAAATCGAAGAGCTCAGGGAACTACTTTCCTTACCGGATCTTCGGGTCTTATCCACTGCTGATTTCCCAGAACTCGAAGAGGTAGATGAGGATGCGTTGACTTTAGAAGGAAATGCATTGAAAAAAGCTCATTATGTAGCAATGGTAACCGGTTTGCCTAGCTTGGCCGACGATACTGGCTTGGAGGTTTCAGCGTTGAATGGAGCTCCAGGGGTCTATTCTGCTCGGTACGCAGGAGAACAAGCCAGCTATGATGACAATGTTGAAAAGTTACTCTCAGAAATGGAGGATATTGAGCAGCGTAATGCTCAATTTCGAACGGTAGTTGCCTTTGTAGATGCAGACAAACATTGGATTTTTGAAGGTGTTTGCACGGGTCACATTTCTAGATATAGGAAAGGAGTAAAAGGCTTCGGTTATGACCCTATTTTCGTGCCAGATGGATTTGAGCAAAGTTTTGCTGAAATGGGTTCTAAGCAAAAAAATAGCATTAGCCATAGAGGTTTAGCGATGAAAGAGGCGGTGGCATTTTTACAAAAATGGGCTTAGAAATGGAGAGTAGCGCAACAGCTTTTGGTTGGTTGGATTATGTTGTTTGGGTTGTTTACATGATCTTTGTGGCATATTTCGGGTTAAAAGCCTCGGGTAAACAACAAAACGCAAGGGACTACTTCTTAGGAGGAAAGGGGTTGCCGTGGTGGGCGGTATTGTTTTCTGTAGTTGCCACTGAAACCTCCACCTTAACCTTTATTAGTATACCTGCAGTTGCTTACGGTGGTAACCTTACATTTTTGCAAATTACTATTGGGTATTTTATTGGGAGAGTGATTGTCGCATTGGTATTTTTACCTCGATATTTTGAGGGCGAAATGTTTACAGCCTATACCTTTTTAGAGCGCCGGTTTGGTCCTTCCATGCGGAATGCCACCTCGATCACCTTCATGTTTACACGCCTATTAGCAGACGGGGTTCGTTTATTTGCCACGGCTATTCCTTTGGCTGTTTTATTACGCTTTGGGGGAGCATTCGAGGCATGGAGTGATTTTCAACTATATGTAATGGCTATACTAGTCATCACCTTGGTTACACTTTTATATACATTTTTAGGAGGAATTAAGGCAGTGGTATGGATGGATGTGATCCAACTTGGAGTGTATCTTGGAGGTGCTATTCTCGCTGGGCTGCTATTGGTTCAAGCCCTGCCAGATGGTTGGCAATCGTTTCATCAGGCGGTGGTAGCTTCTGGAAAAACACAATGGTTTGATTGGGGATGGGAGGGAAGCTGGAGAAACTATTTGGAGCAACCCTACGTCTTTGGCATATCCTTAATTGGTGGGGCGGTTTTTTCTTTGGCATCTCATGGCACGGATCATTTACTCGTACAGCGTCTACTTGCAACAGATTCCTTAGGTTCTGGTCAAAAAGCACTTATTGGAAGTGGTATTGTGGTTATCCTACAATTTTCATTGTTTCTATTTATTGGATTATTGCTCTATACCTTTTACGAAGGGGCAGATGTGGCTGCTCTTGGGTTACGAACTCAAGATGAAATATTCGCCAAGTACATTGTAGAGCAAATGCCCGTTGGTGTCTCTGGACTTATTGTAGCCGCTTTGTTTGCCGCTGCAATGAGTAGTTTAAGTTCATCATTAAATGCTTTAGCCTCTACCACATTATATGATGTGATTATTCCTTACCGCAAAAAAGTATTAAGCGCTGTGGAAGAACTTAGCTTGTCAAGGGGCATTACCCTTGTATGGGGAATTGTGTTAAGTGTTTCCGCCCTTATTTTCGCCTCCCTTCAACTTCAGGCTGGGGAACGACCAACGGTAGTTGAATTGGGCTTAGGTATAGCTTCCTATACCTATGGTGGGTTGCTTGGAGCTTTTTTATTGGGTTTGATTAGTAATAAAGCTCAATCCAGAGATGCATTGACAGGTTTTTTCTCCGGGTTAATAAGTCTGCTGTTCATGGTAAATGGTCCAGTCCAAAACCTACTACCTGGTGAGCCTTTAGCTCTTGCATGGCCACTATATACCGCTGTTGGTGCTGCTATAGTTGTACTGGTCGGCGAAGTATCTGCCCGTGTTAGAAAGAATACTAAAACTATCGAATAATGGTTTCGTTTCGCTTAGGTCCTGTAGAAATAATTTTAAAAGGAACCCCTAAATAATCTTCAATAAATCGAATGTATTCTTGAGCTGAGCTAGGTAATTCGTCCCAAGTGGTGATACCTGAAATATCTTGATCCCAACCTTTCAGTTCCGTGTAGACAGGTTCCACTTTTTCCAAGTTTTTGAGACCCAAAGGGAACACTTTGGTTTCTACCTCATCAATTCGGTAGGATGTACAGACTTTAATAGTGTCAAAGCCATCCATCACATCCATCTTGGTTAGCGTTAATTCATTAAATCCGTTTATCCGGCATGCATACTTTAACGCAACCAAATCCAGCCACCCACATCGGCGTGGACGCCCTGTAGTTGCACCAAATTCATGACCTTTTTTGCGAAGTAATTCACCCGTTTCTTCAATGAGTTCTGTGGGAAAGGGGCCATTTCCAACTCGAGTACAATAAGCTTTGGTGATCCCCATTGCTTGGGTAATAGCTAAGGGTGGAATACCGCTACCCGTACAGGCTCCTCCAGAGGTAGGAGATGAGGAAGTTACATAGGGGTAGGTACCATGGTCAACATCTAGTAGGCATCCCTGAGCCCCTTCTAACAATATATTTTCATCCCTCTCAAGCGCTTCATGTAACATATGTGTAGTGTTACAAATGTAAGGGCTCAATTTAGCAATAGCGCCTTCAAGCTCATTAATTAGTTCTTGGGCATCGATAGTTGGTTCTTCATAAATATTTTCAAGAGCCCGGTTTATGTCTTCAATATTTTGAATGAGCTTTTGATGTAGTACCTCCGTATCTAACAAATCAATCATCCTGATCCCAATTCTCGCTACCTTACTCACATAAGCAGGCCCAATACCACGCCCGGTTGTACCAATAGCTTTGGCGCCTTTATTTTTTTCCTTCATTTGGTCAAGAATCTTGTGATAAGGAAGGATTACATGGGCTGTTTCTGAAATGAAGAATCGGTTCTCTAGGCTAAAGCCCATTGAGTGAACTTGATCGATTTCTTCTAGTAGTGCAATAGGGTCGATGACAACACCATTCCCGATTATACAAATCCCATCTCCATTAAAAATGCCCGATGGGATGAGATGAAGTACTACTTCTTTATCGTCAAATTTAAGGGTATGGCCGGCATTTGCACCTCCTTGGAATCGTACTATATATCGAGATTCTTTACTAAGAAGGTCAACTATTTTACCTTTTCCTTCATCGCCCCATTGGGCGCCAATAACTACTCTGGTAGACATAAATGATTGCTAAGTGATCAATAAATAAAGATAAACAATAAAAAAGGGGTGTATTAAACTACACCCCTTAGTTAAGACTAATGATAAGCCTGGGGAGTTAGGCATCTTCTTTGTAAGAAGCTACCGCATCATCCACCGAATGGAAATGTTTAAACACGGTGATGAGTTTGGTTACCACCAAAAGGCTTTGAATTTTATCGGTTGCATTGGCAATTCGTAGATCGCCTCCCGCTTTTTTCATAGTGGTAAGCCCACCTATAAGCATGCCTAAACCCGAAGAATTCATAAACTTTACCTTAGATAAATCAACAATTACATTGGTCTTATCTACATCGATTAAGGCGTGTAATTCTTCGTTCAAACTGACCGCATCGGGTCCTCCCATAACATTGCCTTTAAATTGAATGACAACGCAGTTGTAACGTTCTGATGTTTGATAACTCATGATAATACTAAGGTTTATTTAGTGGTTTTTTTTGGATCTAATTCAAGTACAAGAGGGCTAGCCACAAAAAGTGAGCTATAGGTACCTAAAATTACACCTATTATAAGTGCAAAAGATAAACCTTTCAAGACCTCTCCACCGAATATAAAAAGAATAGTTACCACAAAGAAGGTAGTTAATGAAGTAATTACAGTTCTACTGAGCGTATCGTTTAGACTTTTATTGAACATTGCAATAGTGTCCATGCCTTTATGAACCAATTTATTTTCTCGAATCCTGTCAAATACAACCACTGTATCATTTAAGGAGTAACCAACAATGGTTAGAAAGGCGGCAATAATATTTTGATCGATTAATAAATTGAATGAGACCACATCGCTCAGCAAGGTGAATATACCTAGCGTAATTACCACATCATGAAGCAATGCCGCAACCGCTCCCGCTGAAAAAGTCCATTTACGGAATCGAATGAGGATGTAAAGGAAAATGATAACAATCGCATAAACGACGGATTGAGCAGCTGCTCCTTTTAAATCCTCCGCAAATCGGGGACCAATTGAATCGCTCTTTTCCATGCTGAAGGTAGCACCACTGATGTTGGTACTAATAGCGTCTTCAATAATGTTTTGCACTTCATCAGTGCTTAGCTCGTTGTCGGTTCGGATGAGTATTTCACTGTCCGACCCAAATAGCTTTACTTCAGGTGTTGAACCTAATGGTTCGGTTAAGAAGGACCGAACATCTTGGGTGTTTACGGGAGCGTCGAATACATAAACGAATTCTTTACCCCCTCGGAAGTCAATTCCATACTGTAAGCCCTTTGTAAAAATTATAGCTAAGGATGCTATAAAAATGACGCTAGAAAGGGTATAGGCAACTTTACGTTTGCCTAAAAAATCAAAGTTGGGTGTTTCAAACCATCTCATAAGAAGTACCTTTTATGTTAAATTTTTTATTAACCGAAGCTAACTGCTTCTGTATTGTTGCGGGTTAAGTAGTCTATGACTACGCGCGTGATAACGATGGCACTAAAGAGTGAACATGCAATACCCGCCAGCAGAGTAACAGCAAAACCTTTTATAGGTCCTACTCCAAAACTCATTAGGATTAAGGCCACAAACCCTGTGGTTACGTTAGCATCTATGATGGCACTCATCGCATTCGCATAACCTGCTGAAATCGCAGCTTTCATGGTTTTTCCACCTCGTTGTTCTTCACGAATTCGATCAAATATTAGCACGTTGGCATCGACCGCCATACCGATGGTTAATACGATACCTGCCATACCTGGTAAGGTTAACGTCGCTTTGAATCCTGCCAGAATACCGAGGATAAAAATGATGTTTAGTAGAAGTGCTAAATCGGCAACTCCACCACCTGTTCGGTAATATACAATCATGAAGATCGCCACAATGGATAGTCCAACAAGTACCGATCGGAAGCCTGCTTGAATAGAGCTTTCACCCAAGGTAGCACCAACGGTTCGTTCTTCCATAATCCGAAGTGGGGCTGGCAGAGCACCAGACAGTAAAATGTTCACTAAATCTTCGGCTTCTGCAACATTTTCTAGGCCTGTAATGCTGGAATTTCCACCGGTAATCTTGGTTGATACATTTGGATAAGAAACCACATATCCGTCAAGTACAATAGCGATGGGTTTGCCAATATTGGCTCCCGTAATTCGACTCCATACTCTCGCGCCTTCACTGTTCATTCCCATAGAAACCTCTGGAACATTAGTGGTTGGATCGAACTGAATAGATGCTTCTTCAATTACTTCCCCAGTCAATTCGGCGTTATCCCGTACCCCGTAAAGAGCAAACTGTTCTACGCCACCTTCAAAGTTAAGTGATCGTGAACCCCAAAGGACAACGGTATTTCGGGGCATTATGCGTTGAATGTCAGATGTACTAAGCAAGTCCATGATCGCCACGGTATCTTCGGCCATTGCATACCCGAAAACGTAGGGACTTTGAGTTTGAATGAAAGACATTCGCTCTAGAAGAGCGTTGGAGGGACCGCTTAGGTTTAGGCTATCAGAACTATCCGCTTCCACGTTGTACAATTCGATGGCACGGTTTCTGAAATTAGAGAAGTCTTGGGCATCTGCACCTGTTCGGAATTCTAGACGCGCGGTACCTTTTAATAAATTTCGTACCCGTTCTTCGTCATCCACACCAGGTAACTCTACTATAATTCGGCTCTGTCCCTGTTTAACGATAGATGGTTCAGTTACACCAAAGCGGTCGACCCGAGTTCGAATAATTTCAATAGCTCGGTCGAGTGCTGCATCGCGCTGAATTTTAAGAAAAGCTACGATCTCGTCATTAGTTGAACGGCGAGTGATGTCTTGAGATTCGCTTCGATAATACCGACTTAATCGAGCATCTGGGTCTCGTCTCTCAAACTCGAGCTGCATTTCATCAATGAAATCAGTGTCGTTTTCTTCGGCTACTTCTTGAGCCAGCTGAACAACTTCGTCGAGCTCGTTATCGCGGTTACTTCCTGCTAGTTCTAAAATTAGTTGCGGAGTACCAACCTCGAGAGTAACGTGCATACCGCCTTGTAAGTCCAAACCTAATGAAAGGATATTTTCTTTTAGGTTGGAAAGTTTTTCAGCTTTATCCATTTCGTATTGAGTACGTTCTTCTTCTGTGAAGGTACTCATTTGTCGTTGTTCCAAGTTCCAAATAATGGTTGGATACAAGTAATATAGTGTAAGGGCAAAAAAAGCCGCAATTACACCGAGTTTAAATCCGTTTCCTTGCATGATAATAATGTTTTATTGTTGGTATAAAATGATGGGAGGGTTCGCTTTATTCGAACCAAAAAAGAAAAAGCTAGGTGATGGGAGCTAAGGAGCACCAATGGCGATTCCACTACCCATAGGACGCTCTTCCGCAGTAGAAGGGTAGGTTGGCCTGAGAAGGGTGGTGAATGAAACCTTTTGGTTCTTGTGGGTAGTGGGCTCAACTAAATGGGCAGGACTCGTAAGTTTTGGTAATTTAGCTTGAGCCTGATTATTGAGTGCGTACACTCTTGGCTCTTGAAGTATGGCCATGTGCTGATGCTGATCCATATGATCCAGCATATTCCACTCTTCGAGAAATTCTTGATCCAGATTTTTTTGTTTTAGATAATCCTTGACTGCAATAGTCCATTGAGCCACATTTTCGCTTTCATTCCATAATTTCTGCAGGTGTAGACGTACCGCTTCAAGGCTTTCTGGATCCGACAGCTCAGGATACTGATTTGCAGTCAGTGAGCGATCAAAGTGTTTGTTGAGCCATTGAGTAAACCGCTGATTCTCGAGTTCATTCTCGAGCATGGGTATGCTCTGAATAATGAACGCACATAGCAGTAGGCTCAAGCTAACTTTTTTAAGAATATGTGTGCGGAAAAAATTCATATCTAGATCTTCAAGATAGTAAGCTCAGAGCTTTCCTACAACGGTAGATAGTCGTTCTAATTCTTGTTTCAAAAACTGCCCTGTGTGTGAATTCTGAACTTCAGAAATACTTTTTGGGCTTCCTTGTGCCACTATTTGTCCTCCAGCCTTACCCCCTTCCGGTCCTAAATCTATAACCCAGTCAGCGGCTTTAATCACGTCTAAATTGTGCTCGATGACCATTACGGTGTTCCCTTTATCCACTAATTGTTGAATTACATTCACTAATAGACGAACATCTTGAAAATGCAAACCCGTTGTCGGTTCATCCATTACATAAAGGGTGTTCCCTGTTCCTATTTTTGAGAGCTCTCGGGCTAGTTTTATCCGTTGAGCTTCACCACCAGATAAGGTAGTACTGGATTGACCAAGGGTAAGGTATCCCAAACCAACGGAAGTGAGTGTTTGAAGTATTCTTGAGATAGCCGGTTGCGAGCTAAAAAATTCAACCCCTTCCGATATAGGCATTTCTAAGACTTCAGAAATATTTTTTTCCCGGAAGTATATTTCCAATGTTTCGCGGTTATATCGGCGTCCTTGACAGGTTTCGCAGGATACGTACACATCAGGCAGAAAATTCATTTCTATTTTACGCACACCATCGCCTTTACAGGTTTCGCAACGCCCCCCTTTTACATTGAACGAAAACCGGCCCTGATCATAACCACGTATCTTGGATTCGGGTAATTCTGCAAAAAGTCTTCTAACATGATCAAATACCTTGGTGTACGTTCCAGGATTGGAACGAGGCGTTCTGCCTATAGGGCTTTGGTCTATGGATATAATTTTGTCCACATTATCTAGCCCTTGAACCTCATCGTAGGGTAAAGGAACCGCTTTAGATTTATAAAAATGGTTCGATAGAATAGGAACTAATGTCTGGTTGATGAGTGAGCTTTTTCCGGAACCACTAACCCCTGTTACAGCAACGAAGGTACCTAAGGGAAACTCCAAATCTACCGATCGAAGATTATGCCCTCTGGCATTAGTAATACTGATTTTTTTTGAATTCCCTTTTCTGGGGGCTTCTGCAACGGTAACTTGTTCTTGGTCCCGTAAAAAACGAGCCGTCATCGATTCTGGGTCCAATTCATTTGGTTTACCCTGCGTTACAATATGCCCTCCATATGCGCCTGCACCAGGCCCCATATCAATTACATAGTCAGCCTTCTCGATAGTATCGCGGTCATGCTCTACCACGATAACGCTATTTCCAAGGTCACGGAGGGTTTCAAGAGATTGTATAAGTTTCTTATTATCTCGTTGATGGAGTCCAATACTAGGTTCATCGAGTATGTAGAGAACTCCCACAAGCTGCGTTCCAATCTGGGTAGCTAGTCGAATTCGTTGAGCTTCACCACCACTCAGCGTTTGAGCCTCTCGATTCAGGCTTAGGTAATTGAGACCTACATTCAACAAAAAATCGAGTCTATCTCTAATTTCTTTGAGAATTTGATGCCCTATTTGTTGCTGTCGGTCGCTCAGGTGTATATTATATAAGGTATACCTGAGTTCCTGGATGTCCATTTGTACTAAATCCTGAATACCAAAGGTATCCAGTCTGTAGGAAAGTGCTTCTTTGTTTAATCGCCCACCACCGCAGTCTGGGCAGCTAACTTTAGACATAAAAGCCTTGGCTTTTTCACGTTGCTTAGGGGATTTAGATTGTTCGTACTGTTCTATAATCGTATCGCGAAGTCCTTTGTAGCTGTGTTGATAAGTGACCTTATCGGAACGAAATTCATAGGTAACCGCATATTTTTGGGTACCACTTCCTTTCATTATTGTGTCAATGAGTTCACTAGAGAAGTTAGTGATAGGGGAATTGAAATCCTTTCCAAAGTGAGCTAAAACGGCTTCCAGCTGTTTAAAGGCAAAGATATCTCTTGGTTTTCCGAGAAAGCGAATACTTCCTTCCTCCACACTTTGTTGTGGATTAGGAACTAAGAGCTCCCAACTAACATCGTATGCATGTCCTAAGCCATCACAGGTTGGACATGCTCCGAAGGGAGAATTGAAGGAAAATAAGTTGGGTGCTGGGTCTTCGTAGGCTACACCCGCTTCCGGATCGAATAATTTTTGAGAAAAAAGGCGGTCTTCCCAACCATTTTTTGACTTTAGCGCCAGAATAACGGTTCCGTCGGCCATTTCAAGGGCAGTTCTTACACTGTCAGCGATCCGTTTTTCACTCTTGGAGCTAACCACGAAACGGTCAACAACAATTTCTATGGTATGGGTTTTGTACCGGTCTAGCATGAGTCCAGTTTCCAACTCAATAATTTCCCCATCTACGCGAGCTTGTAAATAGCCCTGTTTGACCATTTGCTCGAAAAGCTCTCGGTAATGTCCTTTTCGCCCTCTAATCACCGGTGCTAGACAGTAGGCTTTCGTGCCTTCTTCAAGGCTAAGAATGGCAGATACTACTTGGTCTGCCGTTTGTTTTTCCATTTTTATTCCCGTTGCATAGGAATAGGGAATGGCGACCCGGGCGTACAATAAACGAAGAAAGTCGTAGATTTCGGTAACTGTACCCACGGTAGAACGGGGATTGCGATTGGTCGTTTTTTGATCGATAGAAATAACAGGGGATAGACCATCTATAAAGTCTACTGCAGGGCGTTCCATCATACCCAAGAATTGACGGGCGTAAGCCGATAAAGATTCTAAAAAACGACGTTGCCCTTCGGCATAGATGGTGTCAAAGGCTAAAGAAGATTTGCCTGAGCCAGATAATCCCGTGATAACCACGAGCGCATCTCTAGGGATGGTTACATCAATGTTTTTGAGATTGTGTTCGCGAGCTCCACGAATAACAATAGACTCTTGCATACAACTTCCTTGATAGGGTTTAGCCGGCCAAATAGAACAAAAGGCTAAATTACCAAACATCTAAAGCAAATTCTTCTATTTGGACTCCTTTTTTTACGTAGCTTTCCAAAAAATACTGTATGTTAGTTGCCCTCATTATCTTATCGAAATTGTAAAACTGAGTTATTATGTCTGTACGTACCGCTGAATGGAGTCCAACTAGTTGGAGAGAATTTCCAATCCAACAGCTTCCTGATTATCCAAATAAGGAAGAACTTGAACGCTCTTACGCTGAGTTACAAACCTTACCTCCATTAGTTACTTCATGGGAGATCGAATCGCTAAAGGATAAACTTGCCGCTGTAAGTGAGGGGAAAGCATTCTTGTTTCAAGCCGGAGATTGTGCCGAGAGTTTTGATTTAACCCGTTCATCTAAGATTGTGAACTTGGTAAAAGTGCTTTTACAGACCAGTTTTATCATGATACATGAAATGGGGGTGCCCGTAATTAGGGTTGGGAGGATGGCTGGACAATATGCAAAGCCACGTTCCTCTGCTTTTGAAACCGTGGATGGGGTTGAAATGCACAATTATCGTGGTGACCTAATCAATGGTTTTGAAAAAGACCAAGCTAAGCGAGTGCCTGATCCGAAACGTTTGTTGGAAGGGTACCATAAGGCGGGATTGACCATGAATTTTATTCGTGCACTGGGTGATGAAGGCTTTGCTGATTTACATTATCCAGAACAATGGGAGCTAGATTTTATGCAGAATAACCCCTATCACCAAGAATATGAGTCTATGGTGAAATCTATTACCCAAGCGGTAAAGTTTATGGATGCGGTTTCTGAGCGAAGATTACAACAGTCTCAAAAAGTAGATTTTTATACCTCTCATGAGGCACTTAATTTGTTTTATGATTCCGCTCAAACCAGAAAGGTGCCAAGAAAAGAGGGCTATTTTAATTTAAGTGCCCACATGGTATGGTTAGGAAACAGAACCCGTGATTTAGATGAAGCTCATGTAGAATATTTACGAGGAATAGAAAACCCCATTGGAATAAAAATAGGCCCACCGTATACCCTTGATGCTACCCTAAAGCTAATAGAGAAATTAAATCCCTCTCATGAGGTAGGAAAAATCGTATTGATCACGCGGTTTGGAAAAGATCAGATTCAGCAGGGGCTTCCTGGACTTATTCAAGCGGTACGAAGAGAAGGATTCCCTGTAGTGTGGAGTTCTGATCCTATGCATGGAAATACATTTTCTTCTACAAATGACTACAAAACCCGTAATTTTGATCACATAATGGAAGAACTTAAGCATGCATTTGCCATTCACAGATCGGAGGGTAGCTATTTAGGTAGTGTCCACTTGGAACTAACGGGCGATGATGTGACCGAGTGCGTTGGAGGCGCTAAAGGGTTGGATGAAAATGGACTAGATGTGAATTACGAAACTTTTTGTGATCCGCGCCTTAATTATGAACAATCCTTAGAATTAGCTTTCCTCATTTCTAAGGAATGGAAGAAAAGCTACGGTTAGTGACAGTTTTTCTTAGTAGATGACGTACTTTCAGATGGCATCTGCCTCTTTTACTTAGTCTACTGACAATCTATTTTGTTGCGCTGAAATCCCGTCATACCCTAGCTAGGATACACCTGCGGGCTGTCAGTAATAGATGTGGGGCTTGCCTAATGGCATACCATTTGTGTTTATCTGTTCAAACTAAACGTAAAACGATAAACTATATTGAGGTACCAATTATGGCACTAGTACGATATACCCGACCTAAATACCGACATCTATCAAAGACCTTTAACGAGCTAATGGATGAATTTTTTGAGCCAACGAATGCTCAAACTACAAACAATTTAACCCCTAAGGTTGATATCCGTGAAAACGAGCAGGAATTTCAGTTCCTGTTAGAGTTACCGGGTGTGCGCAAAGAAGACATCCAGATAGAGGTAGAACAGGATGTACTTTATGTTTCTGGGGAGCGTAAAGCGGCGGAAGAAACAAAAGAAACTAATGTGCACAGAATGGAACAGTTTTATGGTTCCTTTCATAGAAGTTTTCACCTCCCTCAAGGGCTAGACAAGGAAACCATTGCTGCCCAATATCAGGATGGGATACTTCGATTGACCATCCAAAAACACGAAAAAGCGATAAAAAAGCAGATAGTAATCCAGTAGTAAAGATCCAATTCTCATTACAATTGGAGTTTGGATGATTCGAACTTGGGCGGCCACTATGTATTCCCACAAATACATACGACAGGGCGCCCTTGCTTCGTTAAGAGAACAAATTTTTAAAACCATTAAAAAATACATCTTATGAAGCTTTTGAAGCGTACATCAACCACCACTTTTGCTTTACTTGTATCCTTATTCATTCCAATTGCACTATTCTTTCTCGCGGCTGACCGGGGAGCTAACACCGGAGCTACCACGAGCAAAACAGACGCGGGAGGAGTGATGGATTCCTTAGAATCTGTTGAGAATCGCTACGATTCGCTGCCTAGTTCAGAGATGCTTAATAAACCTGTAATGCGGCTTAAGGATTTCAACGATGCCATTGTAGAGATTGCCGAAAATTCGAACCCATCGGTTGTAACCATTACCACACAAAGAACACGTGAAGTTCGCGTGATGGATCCATTTTCAATGTTTTTCGGCAATCCAAACAGTAGAGATAATACACGTGAGTACGTACAAAGGGGCTTGGGTTCAGGAGTGGTAGTCTCTGATGAGGGTTATATCCTAACCAACAATCATGTAATTGATAATACTGATCAAATAATGGTTCGATTATTTGACGGACAAGAGTTAGAGGCTAGGTTAATTGGAACCGATCCCATGACTGATATCGCTGTGTTACAAATTGAGGAAGGGGCGGCTCCAGCTTTACCTTTGGGTAATAGTGATGAAGCTAAGGTTGGATCCTTCGTGTTGGCTATTGGTAGCCCTCTTAGCGAAGATCTTGCCCATACGGTTTCATTTGGTATCGTAAGTGCTCGTGGGCGTTCCTTAAATCTAACCGCATATGGGGACTATATTCAAACTGATGCAGCGATCAATCCTGGTAATTCTGGCGGAGCCCTGGTAGATTTGAACGGTACCTTGGTGGGAATAAATTCCGCCATCGCCTCACGCTCGGGTGGAAATGATGGGATTGGTTTTGCCATTCCTGTTAAATTAGCTAAACGTATTATGGACGACCTCATTGAGGATGGTTCTGTAAGCAGGGGCTACTTAGGGATGTATACTGCGGGAGAACTAGATCCTACTATGGCTGAGGCCTTGGATTTAAAGGTTTCAAAAGGTGTCATTGTGGGCCGAGTTGAGTCCAAAGGGCCAGCTGAGAAAGGAGGACTAAAAGAAGAAGATATCATTGTGGGGCTCAACGGGGAAGCTGTTCAAAGTTGGGATTCATTTAGAACAGACATTGCGAGTCTAAAACCCGGCGAGATAATTAACATTCAAGTAGTTAGAGATGGCAAACCAGTTGAATTAACTATTACCATTGGAGAGCGTCCAGGAGAGCAGTCCCTTGCTTCTAATTCTGTGACTACCAGAGATATGGTTGAAGATTTAGGGTTTGGTGTTCGAACGTTGACTGAGACCTTGCGAACGGAACTTCGATTAAGTGACGAAGTTGAAGGGGTACTCGTTCAAGGTCTTAAAGAATCAAGTGATGCCTATCAAAGAGGGTTAAGAAATGGAGATGTAATCTCAGCAGTTAAGCGAAAATCTATAGACAATGCGGATGAATTCTACGCAGAAGTAAGCCGTAGTATTGAAGCAGGCGATAAGGCCATATTACTCACGATTGAACGGGATAACCTAAAACAATTCATAGCATTTAGAATGTAGTATACCTTGAAAAATAAAACCTGCAAATAAGGCAGACTTTCCATAGAAAGCGCCTAGAGTGGCACGGTTTTGGTAGTTTATAAAGCGAGGGTTGTCGTTGAAAGACGTACAATACCTCGCTTTTTCAATTTAATGATGGAGAGACCATGAATTTGAACAGTTTTACATTAAAAGCGCAGCAAGCAATACAATCATCTCTAGACTTAGCCCAAGATGTAGGTCATCAGGCAGTAGAGGCAGTTCATATTGCAAAGGCCTTATTGGAGGGTGAACAGGATACCATCCATTCCATTCTATTAAAATTAGGGGTTCAAAAAGACCAGCTTAAAGCTATTGTAGAGAAAGAGCTTACAACGCGACCGAAGGTATCAGGCGCGTCGGTATCGGGGCCTTATCTAGGGCCAACTGCAAAGAGTATGTTAGATCAGGCAAAGGTAGAAGCTCGTGATATGGGCGATGAATATATTAGCACAGAGCATGTGCTAATGGCCATATCCAAGGTAGGTGAAACATGGGCGAAGGATTGGCAAGGCTTAGGGCTTAAAAAGGAAGCTATTCAGCAAGTACTTAAAGAAACACGCGGCGGGCAAAAAGTAGATGATCCGAACGCCGAGAGCCGTTTTGCAGCATTAAAAAAATATGCTAGAGATTTAAATGAGTGGGCAGAAAAAAACAAGTTAGACCCAGTCATTGGTAGAGATGCCGAAATCCGAAGAGTCATGCAAATCTTGTCCAGAAGAACCAAAAATAATCCGGTACTGATCGGAGAACCCGGAGTTGGTAAAACAGCTATTGCTGAGGGTATGGCATTGCGGATTGTGCGTGGTGATGTCCCTGAAGGCCTTAAGCAAAAGCGAATTTTGGCTTTAGACATGGGGGCATTAATTGCTGGAACTAAGTTCAGAGGTGAGTTTGAAGAACGTTTAAAAGCGGTGGTTAAGGAAGTAACGGACTCAGATGGAGAGATTATTCTTTTTATTGATGAAATACATACAATTGTTGGGGCGGGTGCCACCGATGGTGCCATGGATGCGGCTAACATTTTAAAACCAGCTTTGGCTAGAGGAGAGATGCATGCCATAGGGGCGACCACCTTGGATGAGTACCGGAAATACATTGAGAAAGACAAGGCATTGGAACGGCGTTTACAAACGGTATTGGTGGGTGAGCCAAGTGTGGAGGATACCGTTTCGATTTTAAGAGGGTTGCAGGAGCGCTACGAACTCCATCATGGGGTTCGAATAACCGATGCTGCCATTGTGGCCGCCGCCGAATTATCTCATCGATACATTGCAGACCGATTTTTGCCAGATAAGGCCATCGATTTAATTGATGAGGCTGCTTCTCGTTTACGCCTACAAATAGACTCCCTACCAGAAGAACTAGATGCTTTGGAGCGACAAATACGGCAACTTGAAATAGAACGAGAAGCCCTAACACGGGAACAAGATTACACTAAAAAAAAATAAGAAAATAGGTATTATTTTTGGCTCTGAAGCATCTGGGCTATCGAATGACGAAGTTAACTGTGCTGATTATTTAGTAACAATACCCACTAATTATAATTTTAGTTCTTTTTTTTCATTTAAGTCAATAGTTTTTATCTATTTTTTGTTAGTTTATTTTCAATTTCTGAACTTTTCATGTCAATTTTTAATTTATTAATGTCCAAGCCAATATTCTTAGCGGTTTCAAAGATTATATCTTCATAATTTGTTATATTGTTCTTTACATATTGAGTTATTAAATTCCACATGTTTATATATTGACTAGGTGTAATGTTATTACCATTAAGTTGAAGACCCTCATCTGGGTGTGGCATATTATTATGAACATCAATAATTACTTTAAAACCTTTACCTAGGGCAT
>ERZ802822.359-NODE-359-length-32702-cov-8.596475_pt1 | contig 32702 bp, 27 predicted proteins | sample MGYA00345649_ERZ802822 | MGnify/ENA primary metagenome ERZ802822 (study PRJEB30503, sample SAMEA104212359) | marine metagenome | biome: Westerlies Biome; feature: [SRF] surface water layer (ENVO:00010504) within the epipelagic zone...; material: water...
AAAGGTTTTCCGGCTTCCAAAGCCACTGCGGCGCGTGTTCTCATCGTGAGGTCTCCCAAGTTCATTTTTGTCTTGATTTAAAAATAATTACATCTCAAGATATGAGCCTAAGTCTCACAAAATGAAATACACAAGTCAATATGCATCTTGATCGGTTGATAACATTATTAGAACTTATTGCTGTTGCTGGCCGCCCAATTTTGCCAGCCGAACTTTTAAAGGCAACAGGTTTGCCAAAACCGACGTGTTATCGGCTTATTCAAACGCTTCAGGATCATCGCCTGGTTGAGTCTCCTGACAACACAGGAAAAGTTGAAATTGGTGAACGGCTTATTCGCCTTGCCCTTTTAGGCAAAGCAGATGTCGATGTGCGCAAAGCCGCTGCCCCGTTGTTGAAGGCGGCCGCAATTGACTATAACGAAACGGTGTTTTTGTCACGGTTTCGCAATAGCAAGGTTGAAATCATTCATGTTGAAACGCCAGCAGATCCAGCGCGGGCTTTCATTCATCCCGGACTTGGCGAGCGCCCGATGCATGCCTGTTCTTGCTCAAAAGCAATAGCCGCTTTTGCTGAACCAGAATTTCAAGACTGTATCGTCTCTAAAAATCTCCGCCAGTACACCGAGCATACAAAAACCTCGCAAAAAGACCTATATGCGGAATTTCAAAAAATAGCAGAGCGCGGCTTTGCGGACTGTGATCAGGAAATTGATATGGGTATCGCCAGTGTCGCTGCGCCGGTTTCGATAGGTAATATTGGTGCTATTTTCAGCATTGGTGCCGTCGGTCCAATTCGCCGGTTTGGAGAGGCATATAGAAATGAAATTGGTGCGAAGTTGGTTGAATTATCAACCCGCGTCAGCGGAGCCATTCAATTGTGCAATGTACCAGAGTTATAGGAAAAATTGAACGTCCAGCCCAGAAGGGCCAATAGAAATAAATAAAAATCGTATACAAAAATGGAGGAAGACTATGTCAGAAGAAAACACCAGCTGCTGTGCTGGACCGGGGTATGCATCACCACAAGATGCAATAAAAGCGCCGCGCGAAAAGATTGTTTACACAATCTGTATTTATACCGGAACCGGTATCGAAAAGCCCGATTATTTGGCCACAATAGATGTTGATGAAAACAGTTCAACCTATGGTGAAATTATTCATCGCACAGAAGTTGGTGTCGTCGGAGACGAGTTGCACCATATGGGTTGGAATGCCTGTTCTTCTTGCAACACAGATGGCAGCATGGAACGTAAATACCTGATTGTTCCAGGGGTGCGGACGTCTAATTTTTATATTGTAGACACCGCGACGGACCCAAGAAAACCTTCTCTTTTTAAAACGATTAGTGGTGAAGAGATCAAGGAAAAGACAAACTTGTCTGCACCTCACACGGTGCACTGCCTTGGTGCTGACATTATTGTATCAATGCTGGGGGATGCCGAGGGCAATGCACCTGGAGGATATTTGCATCTGGATAAGGACTTCAACATTGTTGGGCGCTGGGAATACGACACCACTGGCATGAACTTCAGTTATGATTTTTGGTATCAGCCCCGTCATAATATGATGGTATCGACAGAATGGGCTGCGCCGAATACCTTTATGCCTGGGTTCGATTTGGAAGATGTTGCAAAGGGAAAATATGGTCAGCACATCCATTTCTGGGACTTTAAAAACCGTAAGATCGAGAAAACAATAGACCTTGGTGCGGAAGGCATGATCCCGCTGGAGGCCCGTTTCCATCACAACCCTGACAGCACCCATGGTTTTGTTGGCGCGACGCTCAGTTCAAATATCTTTCATTGGTACAAAGATGATGCTGGCGAGTTACAGATTGAAAAAATCATTGATGTCGACGCCATTGATGTCGCAGATTTTCCTGTGCCAATGCCCGGTTTGATCACCGATATTTTGGTCTCTATGGACGATAAATACCTGTATTTCTCGAATTGGTTGCATGGTGATTTGCGGCAATATGATATCTCTGATCCGTCAAACCCCAAACTTACGGGACAGGTGTGGATAGGCGGATTGCTTGGCAAGGCGCCCGAGGTGAACGGGCGCTCGGTCGATGGTGCTCCGCAAATGATTCAATTGTCCCTTGACGGGAAACGCTTGTTTGTCACCACGTCCCTGTTTTCGACTTGGGATAATCAGTTTTATCCAAGCATGAAGGATAAGGGCGGCATTATGTTGATCGTCGATTGCGATGTGGAAAATGGTGGTATGACCATTCGTGAAGATTTCCATATTGATTTTGGTAATGAACCCCATGGTCCGGCGCGGGCGCATGAAACAAGATATCCCGGTGGCGATTGCTCATCAGATATCTGGGTCTAGGAAAAAGAGGAGCTTATTGTTGCAATAGGCTCCTTTTTCTTGCGGCATGTCAAAACCAAAACTCAGGCATAAAGTCTCGTTCCGCAACCGTCAAAACATTACGCTGGAGGTGGGCGAAGACGAGCCGATCCTCGATGTCTTTGAAGAGGCGGGGTATGTTTTGCCCGTCGCTTGTAGGTACGGGGGTTGTATAACCTGTGCTGCGAAGATGATCTCGGGACGCGTGCGACAGCCAAAAGGAACGGCGGTGAATAAACGCCAATCTCAAGACGGTTATGTGTTGTTATGCGTGGCGCGACCAACAGAAGATTGTGTCTTTGATGTTGGGGTTGAGAGCCATGAAACGCTTTATCAAAACCCGTTTTCCAGTTCCACTGCGGCCGTTTTACTGGAAAAGGCAAAAGCCAAGGCAGAGGCATCATGACAACTGCTTTGCCGATTGAAAGAGTGAACGCCTCCTTCGTCTCAGGTGCCAACTTGACCCTGCTGTGTTTGGTGGCAGTCGGGTGGAGCTATAGTGTCTTACAACTGCTGGCGCTGGATGCCGCCGGAAGTCTTGCAGAGGCAGGGCCGGGCATGCAAATTTTTGCGGCATTTCAATATTATCTTCTACAAGATCCCTTTGGGTTTGAAACCTCTGCCTATTTTTGTGCCACAACCGAGACAACTTGGGGCATTTTGGATTTTATAAAGTCATTTGCGATGTGGGCTGCCATGGTTATGGCGATGATGCTGCCGACCTTATTTCCATTGATCAGAGATCTCAGGGCCCGCAATCAGAATACTGCGCCGTTTATATTGGGCTATCTTGCGGTTTGGTTGATGTTCTGTGTGATGGGGGTTGGGGTGCAATGGGTGCTGCGATTGCTCGAGGTGCTAAACGGTCATATGGTGATTGCAGATCCGGTGATTTCGGCGGTTGTTTTGTGCCTTGCTGGCGCATATCAATTATCTACATATAAGGCGAAAGGCTTGAAAGAGCGCAACAAAATAAAAGGTGGTACAAGTGTAAAACCCTGCTGCCAAGACGTGCAACGTGGCTCTGGCACAATATACGGATTTGCGTGTCTTAGATGTTGCTGGCCTTTGATGCTGAGTATGTTTGCCTTTGGCTTGATGAACATTTTAGCAATGGGGGTGCTCGCCGTCATAATGTTTATGGAAACCACCTCATTTTCACGGATAAAACTGGCAAAAATCTGGGGCGGAGTCGCCTTTGCGTTGAGCGCATTATTTTACGTCCAAAGCGTATAAAACTCAGATGAACGATCCGAACGGAAGCTGTTTAAATTTGCCACGATCCCGGTACCGTCAATAGCGGTTGCCTGCGAAGATTTGCTTTATTTTACCGGTAATTTGGCTGCTCCCAGTAACCTTGGTTTTGCGAGATAACCGGAATGCGGCTGGGTAATTACCTGGTAATGGCACACAAACAGCCTCGGAAGTACTCAGGCAAACTGAATGCCAACTAGGGTAAACAGTACATGCTCAGAATGAAAAAGGGCGGCACCTTTATATCAAAAGCGCCGCCGAGATATTGAATCAATCTGGGAGGAAAGATGTTCAATGATGCAGAGATTGGGAGAAGGGTTAACTCTGCACCCTGCTTAAAGCATATCTTGCTGCGTTGCAGAAGTGTTGAATGTGCAAGACGGCTATGCGGGAAATGCATGGGCGTATAGAAAATGAGCAAATTTGATATTTATGTATAAAAATTAACATTTTTATAAACGAAATCCTATCCCATCAGTACATATCCATGCAATTGCTGCAACGCGGCAATGCAGAGTTGTGTGACGTAATTCCCAACCAACCTTGCTATATCTATGGCAATGCAAAAGGAGAGCAAAAATGCTTAAAAAGTTTTACAGAGCAATGGTTGTCGCACGAGCCGGATCAGCAGCAGCACACGTGGCCTTGAACATGACCGATAAGCAACTGGCAGACGCCGGGATTGACCGGAGAACCTTTCCGCTCGACGCGATGACGCGTATGGAAGCAGAGTTCGCGGAAAAAGATGCTTAAAAAGCGACCGCACAATCTGCAAAGACTGTTGGTCTGGATATTCAAGCTGCTTAGAGTTTCAAAACACCAAACCTGACATCGTCAACTTGTTGGCGATGTTCGGTTGTGTTTACTAGCAGGATTTAGGCAGCGGGCTGCGAGCAAACTGTTGTTTCGATGACTACGTATACGCCTGCTAAAAAAAATAATGAATATTGTCGTGTGATGTATGCGCGTACTCGGGTTCTTAAATGACCCTGAAAACATCCAGGGCACCTTACTTGGTGTCTTGAGCCGTCTGGAAGCGAACTTGTGAACTTTGAACGAGCCACCATAGACATTACATTGGGCAACCGTCATTTTTATAATGTTTATTCAGTTTGGGACATGTCGAATAAACTGACGACAAGTTTCCCGTCTTTATAAATTTTTGAGCTTATTAAATATCCAGTTCTATCGAATTTCTCATGCAACCCGTGCCGTTTACCATTTTTCCAAGTTTTACGAGATAGTATTTGGTTCCCTTTGAAATACCATTCGTGGAGCCCGTGCTTTTTTCCGTATCTATAGGGTCTTTTTCTCCATATTTGACCATTTTCGTGATACCATAGTTCCAATCCGTGTCTTTCCCCATCTTGGTAACGGCTCTTTCGCATCAGAGGGCCACTTTCAAAATGTTTCAAACTTTCGCCGCTGAACGGCGTGTTGGAATAGGGTTTAAAGTATACGCCGTACCGCTTAATCAGACTGTCAGACAAAACAGTTTCAATCAAATTTCCGCGTAATACTGGTCTGAGAGAGGTTTCCAATCCACCGCTTGTACCCTCGGTGGAAATCAAACAGAGCAAGCAGGTCAGTTTTATAAATAGGCGAGGTGTCATAAATCCACTCACTGGTCACTAACATCCATTAGTTTACATAAAAATGATCGTTGGAAAAGGCAGTAACGCCTCGCAATATACTTTGATGCAGCCGATCGGCGCCAAAGCGGTCTGTAACTATAGACCAATGACCGAAGATAGATTAACTTTCAGCTTGGGCTACCAAATGGAGCAGTTCTTCTGATCAAAGATGTGAAGACGAACCTGTCTGTTGATTTGAAAATTAAAGGCGCCAATGCAAAATGAACGGACAGGGCACGACAAAAATTTGCTGCGCTCCGGCAAGAAATGAGACGCGCGACGCGGAGAAGGTTAACATAACCTCGCGCAGGCACTGCGTGGCCAACGACGCGGTAAAAATTCCCGGTGGTACAGCTCTTGTCGGTACTAATAAACCGCAAATTCCGGACGACGGCGAAAGCCCGGCCAGAACAGTGGCACTGAAACCCTTTCGTATGGCACCCATGGCGGTTTCAAATGCTGAATTCCGCAATTTTGTCCTAGACACCGGCTATGTCACTGAGGCTGAATGCTTTGGTTGGTCTTTTGTGTTCTGGGCTCAAGTCCCCGAAAGCGTTGGGCAGACCGAAGGCGTTGCTCAGGCTCAATGGTGGCGGCGGGTTCATGGGGCAAGCTGGTTTGCACCAAATGGTCCCGACACCGAGGAGGCTTGCAAGCCCAATCACCCGGTGGTGCACGTGTCTTGGAACGACGCCCGATCTTATGCAAGATGGGCTGGTGGGCGGCTCCCGACCGAGGCCGAATGGGAACACGCCGCGCGGGCCGGTCAGGGGGATGTTCGCTTTCCGTGGGGTGCGGCAGAGCCGAATGACACAGATATCACGCCCTGCAATATCTGGCAGGGCCGGTTTCCCAAGGTGAACACCTGTGTTGATGGCTTTACGACAACTGCACCCGTTTGTTCTTTCGAACCAAATCCTTGGGGCCTTTACAATCTCATTGGTAATGTCTGGGAATGGACAGCTGACCCATACAGGATCCGTTCGTTGAAGACGTCGGTCAAGACGCGTCTTTCCAAGATGAAGGGCTACAAGACATCTAAGGGCGGCTCGTTTCTGTGTCACCGCAGTTATTGCTATCGGTACCGGATTGCGGCCCGGTCCGGAATATCGCCTGACAGCTCAACAAGCCACCAAGGGTTTCGGGTTGTTTGGCCAACCTAGCGCGCAAAAAGGTCTGGGGCTGAGCCTGCGCCGTGTGGCGCTGCGGTGTTAGTTTACTTGCCATTGAGAGGCAGGCTTAGCGCATTTCTGCATAGAGCGTTCGGTATTGATCAAGCGCATCGGGTAGCGTCTCAATCCCGAGGCCAATGCTGTCGTTGCAGATCCATTTCCCCTTTGTCACGGGTTCTGTGCCGTCAAAGAAAAGGGATCTAAGCGGGTTGTCGTTAACATCTACTTCTAAAAGGCCGTCTCCGCCTACTGCTGCCAGCAGTTCTGCTGACGCGGCCAGCCCGATTCCAGCACCAAGAAAATGCGGGAAATAATAGCGCCCTGCTCGCAGTGCAGTTTTTGCCACGGCGAGGCATCCGGTAATTCCGCCCCATTTGGCCACGTCTGGCTGAATAACGGACAGATGTCCTAAGTTTATAGCCTCGTCAAAATCCGCATTGCCGCTCAGGTTTTCTCCACCTGCCAAGGGGATTGGGCAATCTTGCGCCAGTGACTGCCACTGTGCCGTTTGTGTAAATACGGGCAGGGGTTCTTCCAGCCATTGCAGGGGTACCCCTGCAATGCCGGCGACAAATCTTTGCGCCTGATTCAGCGACCAAGCCTGATTGGCGTCGCAGGCGATCGCCTCGGATGCGGACAATCCGGCCTGTATCGCGCAGACCGTCGCGATATCGGTGGCCATGTCAAAGCCAACCTTCAGTTTGAAGGTCCGGTGTCCCTGTGTTCGCGCGCGGGGCAAAATTTCGTTTGCTGCTGCGATCTGAATACCACTGGCATAAGCAGGCACCTGATTTGTGGCTGCATCGTTGATAAAACAACGCAAAGGCAGTCCAGCGCGGCGCGCCGCCATGTCCCAAAGCGCGATGTCTAATCCGGCAATCACTTGGTTGAATGGCCCGGTTTCACCGCATTGTATCGCGCGGATTTGTGTCTGTTGTTCAAGCCGGTGAAAGAAATCTCCGGGGTGTTGAGCCTGTGTGCCAACGATCAAAGGCGCAATGTCCATCTCCAGCAGTCGCACGCGATGTTCAGCTCCGGCAGCCGGCCAGTTTGCCCAGATTTCACCCCAGCCGAAAGCACCATCTTGATCTTCAATCCGCACCAGTACTGCGGGACGGTCGCACATGATGCCAAAAGAGGTGGCAACCGGTTTTGGGGTGGGGCAGCGGAACGACCACGCCTGAATACGGGCGACCCCAATCATGCCAGAAGGTCCATTTCAAGGCGAACGAAGTCACTTCGATAGGTTACGTCCGCAAGGTAGAGCACATTGCCATCGCCATCGCATATGACACGGCGTACTTCGACCACCGGATCACCAACGGTGAGGCTCAACAAACCCGCTAATTCGTAGTTACATTTGCCAATAGTGAACGCTTGCCGGGCGCGCGCGACCTCTACATCCGGGGAATCGTATAGGATCGGCAGGGCGATCTCGGTTCTGAGACGCGCCTCATGCCTGTTAAAAATAGCCCTGTCAAAATAGATTGAGATCACGCAATAGGTCTGGCCATCACGAGAGTGGGTGCGCTGCAACAGATGATAGCCATTTTCCGACAGATGCCCGATCAACGGGATTCCCGGAATTTCAGCGTCACGGTCTTCCAGAAGGTCAAGCTCGGGTTTGTCACCACGGTACATATCCACCAGCGTGGAGAGCCGAGTTCCCAGACAAAGCCGGGTCCTAGGTTGTGGTGGCGCCAAAGCCATCGTGCCGCGTCCTCGACGGGATTCGAGTAACCCCTCAGCCTCGAGTATTTTAACGGCTTGCCGTACGGTGATCTTGGCAACCGAATATTTTGCTGCCAAGACCGAGATCGTTGGCAAAAGCTCACCCGGTTTCCAGATTCCGCGACTAAGGCTCTGCCGCAAAATCTCGGTGATTTGCAGATAAAGCGGGGATCGGCTTTGTCTGAGCGTATCTGTCATCAAACTGGGTATCCATCTGGGGTGACATGTCACTGTAAATTAGAACAGAATTATGATAAGTTCTATATATAGGTTTTTTGTTGCAATGCCAGTGCTTACGAATTAGGCGCATAAATAGAACTTTTACTGGGATGGTCGGTTGACGGCTTATGATTACATTATCGTCGGGTCCGGAACGGCCGGATCAACGCTTGCGGCGCGGCTGTCGGAAGACCTTTCTGCGCGGATCCTAGTCCTTGAAGGCGGCGGAGCTGATCGAGGCTTTTGGCTAAAGTTGCCGGTTGGGTATTATAAGTCAATTTACAATGCACGCGTTTCTCATCTTTATCGCGGCGCGCCAGACCCGGGCATTGCGGGTCGGCAGATGGATTGTCCGCGGGGTCGGGTAGTTGGTGGATCAAGTTCGATCAATGGTTTGATATACATTCGTGGACAGTCTGATGATTTTAACGATTGGGCGTCTTTGGGCGCAGATGGCTGGTCCTATCGGGATGTGTTGCCGCATTTCCGTGCGGTAGAGACGTATGCCGGTGACCCGTCGCAGTTCCGGGGCGCGCATGGCCCGCTGCAGATTTCTGATCTACGCAATGACAACCCGGCCTGCAACGACTGGCTGCGTGCAGCAAGAGCTCATGGCCTGCCGCAGAACAGTGACTTCAACGGCGAAAGCTCTTATGGTGTCGGCGGTTATCAGTTGACCCTTCGCGGTCGGTGGCGCGATAGCGCAGCGACAGCGTTTTTGCACCCAGCATTGCACCGTCCAAACCTAACGCTGCAAACTGCTGCGCAGGTGACCGAAATTACGTTTCAAGGTCAGCGCGCCAGTGGTGTGCGCTATATTCAGAACGGCGCGCTATGCGAGGCTGAGGCCTCTACCGAAGTTATTCTGTGCGGCGGCTCGGTACAGTCTCCGCAGCTTTTGCAATTGTCTGGAATTGGCCCTGCGGATTTGTTGGCTGCCAATGGCATCCGGGTGCGACACGATGCGCCTGAAGTTGGCGAAAACCTGCAGGACCATCTGCAGATGCGCACGATTGTTGAACTAGCGGATCGTGGCAATTCCCTGAATGATCATATGCGCAACCCGATCAGTCTGGCGAAAATGGGGTTGGAATGGCTGCTTGGCTCCCGTGGACCACTGACGGTAGGTGCAGGGCAAGTTGGGGGTGCCGCGTGCACCAAACATGCTGAGAATGGCCGCCCCGACCTGCAGCTCTTTGTAATGCCGCTGTCGGTGGATAAGCCTGGTAAGCCATTGCATCGCTTCTCAGGGTTCACGACCTCCTTTTGGCAGTGCCATCCCGAAAGTCGGGGCTCGGTAAGGATTGTAAGCGACAATCCACTGGCGGACCCTTGTATCACGACCAATTATTTAGCTGCAGAAAAAGATCAGAAAGTGATCGTCGAAGGCATTCGGCTTGTTCGGGAACTCTATAACCGGCCTGAATTCCGCCAGCGATGGCGCCGTGAGATTGTGCCTGGCGCGGAGTACCAGACCGACGCCGACGTGCTGGACGCTGTACGTCAAATGGCGGGTACGGTCTATCACCTCGTTGGGACCTGCAGGATGGGACGGGACGACCGCTCTGTGGTTGACCCTGAATTGCGGGTGAACGGGGTCGATGGGCTGCGTGTTGTCGATGCGTCGGTCATGCCGCGGATTACGTCTGCAAACACCAATGCACCTACCTATATGATCGCCGACAAGGCTGCTGCGATGATCCGCGCCGCGGCCTCTGGTGCGTGACGTATTACGTAATAAATCTAATAAAGAAAGAAGCCTAAAACCATGCCAATTGAAATTCGCAACCCCGCCGCTCCCGATCAGATCGTCGCCACGTATGATGAAACACCGGATAACGCTTTGGATGAGGTGGTAGCGCGCGCGCGCGCGGCGCAGCTGGAATGGGCTGCGCTGCCCCAGCCTGAACGCGGCGTCATGGTCACCAATTTCGTGAATGCTTTAGAGACAAGGTCCGAAGAAATTGCCAAGTCCATCACCAAAGAAATGGGCAAGCCACTGGCTGAGGCCCGTGGCGAGGCAATGAAAGCGCTGGGTGAGGCCCGCGCCTCGGTCGCGCGGGCCAATGCGCCGATTGGAGAGGTCTTTGGCTCCCAAATTCCGGGAACTGTCAGCTATTCAACCCGGCGTCCACGTGGCGTTATCCTGGGGATCAACCCATGGAACTTCCCGTTCAGTACGCCGATGCGAAAGGCGATCCCCGCGCTGGTCTATGGCAATGCGATTATCCTCAAGCCCGCGTCTTTGACCCCGGGGGCTGTGGCTTTAATGGCTGAGGTTGCAGCCAGTACACTGCCCGAAAATTTGGTGCAGGCGGTGATTGGGAGTGGGGCGTTGGGGCAGGCGCTTGCCGAACATCGCGGCATCGATGCGGTGAGTTTCACGGGATCAGTTGAGGTTGGCAAGCGCGTGGCCACTGCGGCGGCTGGGCATCTGGCCGAAGTATCGTTGGAACTTGGCGGAAAGAACCCGGCGATCCTTAACGACGCTAGCGATCTTGAGAAGGTGCTGGATCAGATTTTATTGGCGGCCTTTGCCGTATGTGGGCAGCGCTGTACTGCCGTCAGCCGGGTGATTGTTCACCGAGATATTGAAGAGGCGGTGGTGTCAGGACTTGCCGCCCGTGCTGCAGCAATGGAGCCTAAGGATGGTATGATTGAGGGCGCAAAAATCGGGCCGCTGGCAAGCGGGCAACAGCTCGAGGATGTGGCGGGGTTCGTGAGCCGTGCCGTGTCGGATGGTGCCGTAATCGCCGCAGGCGGGCACCGACTTGAAAGTCCCGGAGGGGGATATTTTTATGCGCCGACGATCCTGCGCGGCGTGACGCGCGACATGGAAATTGCCCGGCAAGAGGTGTTTGGTCCGGTGCTGTCTTTAATTGCCTATGACACAGTTGATGAGGCACTGAGTATCGCCAACGATACTGCATTTGGACTGTCATCTTGCCTGTATTCCGAGCGCACCGATCTTGTTGAGCGTTTCGTTGCAGAAAGCGAAAGCGGTATGCTGCACGTCAATGCAGGCAGTTTTCCGGAAAATCATCTGCCGTTTGTCGGCATTAAGGACAGCTCTATGGGGGTTGGGGGCTCAAACGGGCCGTCGACAATTCAATTTTACACGACCGAACATGCCGTTTACCGTCGCGCGTGCGTCTGACGCCGATTAACTGGAGCGCTTAAAATGACTGATAAGCCAAATATTTTAGTTATTATGGCCGATCAACTGGCCCCGCAGGCATTGTCATTTTATGGCAATCCAGTTTGTAAAACGCCAAACCTTGACCGACTTGCTGCCAATAGCGTGGTGTTTGATAACGCGTATTGCAACTATCCATTGTGCGTTCCGTCGCGGGCCTCGATGATGTCTGGCAGGCTTACGCCCAAAATTGAGGTTTGGGACAATGCCTGTGAATTGCCATCCCGGCAACCGACGCTGGCACATCACATGCGGCACTTGGGCTATCATACTGTGCTGTCGGGAAAAATGCACTTTATCGGCCCGGATCAGCTGCATGGTTTTGACGAGCGCACAGTGACGGATGTTTATCCATCGGAATACGATTGGGTGGCAGACTGGGAGGCGGGTCCAGCCTTTGTGCCCTCTGCCACTGGAATGAATGGCGTGGTTGAAGCCGGTCCAGCGGCTCGGACCTTGCAAGAAGACTTTGACGAAGAGGTTGCGCATTGCGCGGTGCAATCGATCTATGATCTGGCCCGGCGTGGGGCGGACGCCGGACCATGGTTCCATCTGGCATCTTTTACCAGTCCGCACACGCCGTTTGTCGCCGACAAACGGTATTGGGATCGTTATCATCCGGATGACATCGACATGCCTGCGGTCAAAACACTGCCTTTCGAGGCTTTAGATTACGCCTCTCGTGCTTTGTTTTTTGCACATGGCAGGCACCGGCACCGGGTGACAGAGGACGATCAGCGCCGCGCCCGTCAAGGGTATTACGCAATGATCTCGTTTATTGACGACAAGGTGGGAGAATTGGTGCAGGCGTTGGAGGCCAGTGGTCAGGCCGAGAACACCGTGGTGGTTTTCTGCGCAGACCATGGTGAAATGCTGGGCGAGCGTGGTATGTGGTTCAAGCAAAGTTTTTTTGAGTGGTCCGCGCGTGTGCCCCTCACGGTGTCGGCGCCTGCGCGGTACGCGCCACGTCGTGTGAGCGAATGTGTATCCCTCGTCGATTTGTTGCCGACGCTGGTGGGCATCGGTGGCGGTGAGGTGAAGCTGCCATGCGACGGTGAAAGTCTCGAGGCGGCGCTTGACGGTCGGCCGACCCGAGATCTGGTGATCTGTGATTATAGTGGCATCGGCCCCTGTGTTCCGACTAGAATGGTGCGCCAGGGGCGATACAAGCTGATGTACACCCATGGTCATCCAGACCTGCTCTTTGATCTTGAGACAGATCCGAAAGAGCTTCATAATCTAGCTGAGGATTCAACCCATGCGGCGACACTGAAACGGCTAAAATTTATTTTGATGGATGGTTGGGATCCCGAGGAAATCGACCGCATCATTCGCCAAGGTCAGGCAGAGCGATTATTTCTCAAGACCACGCCGGGCCCGCCTGCCGATTGGAATTTTGTGGCACGAAACGGAGATGGTGCGCGTTATGTCAGGCGTGGTACAGGCGGGGTAGATGGTACCAAAGCCAATCGTCGCTTGCCGCGAATTGACCCCGTCGCGCCTCACTTTCCCGCTATTTCCAAGTGTGATGTCGCCGCAATCCTTGAAAATCGGATGCCTATACCTGATTATCTAACCGATGATGGAAATTGACCAAAGTCTTTCATCCTATGGCCAGTTGATGTCTTTTGAAAAAATCTTGAAGGGTATTAAACTCTAGAGCGCCGTCCTGAAAAAGAGGCGGGGTGCCCTGCGTTAAAGGGCCAGTGCCTTGACTGTTTATCTCTGCTACCCGATTGCGCCATTTACTTGGCTATGGCCATGAAAATACTCGGTGCGGCGATCAGCCGGAATTATTTTTTGGCAGCGGAAACCCAAAGCGTTGATAGGACTCTGCAGGGGCGTCTAATGCTATCATATTGTCGATAATATACGCCTGCATACGCGCCTTGATCTCAGGGTCATCAAGTGGTTTGCTCTGCGCCGGATCAAGAGACAAATCATACAGGCAGGACTGCTGGTCGGCGAAACTCAGGCCCTGCACCTCAACGGGTGTGCCATGTTCATCGGTCTTTGGGTTAAGGCGCAAAACTGGCACGCCTTTTGTGAAACTAAATGAGGGGTGCAATGTGGCATCTGCCAGTTCGCGAATGGCAAAACGCGCGGTCATCCGAGTTGGCATCAACGTGTATTCGAAAAGATGTTCGGCCGCGTCCACTTTTGGATAGTGAAAATAGCTATAGCGTCCGTCACAGACATTGATTGCTGCCCCAAAATAGCCGAACACGACACTCTCGCGTATTTGTTGATCTGCAGTAAGGCTTGGCAGCAAAGATTTGCCCGTTACATCGTCCGGGATGGGAATGTGGCACATATCCAGCAATGTCGGCATTATGTCAGTGGTCTGGGTCAGCAGGCTGCGTCGTGTCCCTCCTTGATCGGCGAAATCAGGGTGATAAATCATTAGCGGTATATGCGCGATCTCGTCGTAAACTGGCATCCGATTTTTGGCCCACCAATCGTGCTCCCCCAGCAAAAACCCGTGATCCGTGGTCAGCACTAAGGCGGTATCAGACCACATGTCGTGTTCATCAAAGTAGTCGAGCAACTCGCCAAAATATTCGTCAGTCATACTCACTAGGGCTGAATAGTTCGCTCTGAGTTCTGCAATTTCTTCAGGTGTTTCTGTGACCTTGTCATAAATCGGCCAGTCCAGAATCGGCCCCTTGTAGCTTGTTTTATAATGCGACCGGAAACGCTCTGGTGCATGAAACGGTTCATGCGGGTCAAAACACTCAAGTTGCAAAAACCAGTTGTCCGCTTGTTTGTTCTGCAGCAAAAATTCATTGGCCAGTTTAAACAATTGTGGTGAACAGTAATCTTCCTCTTTTTCCATATATTGCCGGTTGATCATATAGTTTAATCGGTGATGTTGTTTGGGATGATAGCCCGCTTTTAAATTATCCAGATCTGGGGCCACTTGCGCCCGCCAGCGATCTATTGCCTGTCCACGCACCAGTGCCCATGAGGCATAACGTTGATGATATGTCGCCCCGCCATCGGCAAAATAATGATGATGATCCGTGATCAGATGCGAATATGTTCCGTTCTGTTTTAGCAATTGTGGGAATGAGTCATCAAAAGGCTCGAGTGGCCCCCAGCTTCGATGCAGAAAATGGCTGCGACCGGTATGGAGATCACGACGCGCAGGCATACAGGGCAAACTGCCGACATAATGATTGTCAAAGGTGACCGCACGTTGTTGAAACCGGGTGAAATTTGGTGTTTTTACAGTTGTGGAACCGTAGGGCTCCATCGCGTTTCTGTTCAGCGAATCCAGCAGTACAAAGACGATTTTCATTTTGGCAAACTATCACTAAATATCTTGAAATGGCGGCCACGCGTTGAAAAACGCGCGGCCATTTTATGATGTCAAATACCTTACTTGGCAACGCGTTTGACAAAATCTTCAACACCAGCAACGCCGGCTTCGCGATAATAGCGCAATGCCCCTGGGTGCACTGGTACAGTGAAACCGTTCAGGATGGCATCTTTCTTAACCGATTTCCAAGCTGGATGGACCGTTGCCATGAAATCGAGGTTTTCCATCACGGCTTTGGTGGCCTGATAGACGATATCTTCCGGGACCTCAGATTTGATCAACAGGACATTTCCAAGTCGGTAGGACATGACGCTGTCGGGTTGATCTGCATAGGTGTTTGCGGGAAGATCGCCCTCGGTATAAGCGGGCGCGTCGGCGCGAATTTTAGCCGAAAGCGCGCGAGGTATGTCGAGAATTCGGACCTTGTGCTGTGATTTCAGCTTGATGACGGGAGGCATTGGCGGTGAGCCGTTCCAGATCAGAGCATCGAGTTGACCATCGCCCAGCATGTCAACCATCGTCGGCAATTTCACCCGAAAATCCTTGAAATCTTTGCCCGGCTCCAAACCTAATGTCGCGACCAGCGTTTCTGCATCCAACATCGATGTACCACCGGGTTGCCCCATGCCAACGCGCTTACCCTTTAGGTCGGCTGGCGTTTTGATGTCAGAGCTATCCTTGACGATAACATGCATGACGATCGGTTTGATCGACATCCAGCCAACAATTTGGCCCGGAGCCTGGCCGGCATAAGTGCCTTGCGCGTGATGCGCGTCATAGGCCAGTTTGGTATTGGAAAATCCTGCCTCAACCTTGCTGTCGAGCATCAGCTGTACATTGGCTACATATCCCTTTGTACCTTCTGCTGCAGCCTGCACGCCTGAAACGTTCTTGTTTACCAACTCAGAGATTCCAGCCGCCCATTGATAGGCGGTGTTGCCAACGGGATTTGAGCCAATCGATAGATAGGTATCGGCATTTGCTTGCACGGCGAGCGCCATAGTTAACGCAACACCGGTCGCTGACATATAATTTAAAAGTTTCATTTTCTCTCCTCCTTTAAAAAACTATCGGCCGGTTACTATAAAGTGTTTATGGCTTGGATAGTTTTATGTTTTGGCCAATTTTTTTAGCTATCAGTACGGCCACAACGATAGCTGCTCCAGTAATTTTAAAAGTGGTATCTGGCATCAAAATTGCGATTGCTGCCACGCCCAGAAGTCCGCGTATTGCCAGTGGAATGCGATTGATAAACTGTCCCTGAATAACACAGGCCAATACCAGAATGCCGATCACCGACGTCACGAAAATGCCGGCAATCTCCAAGAGGCTGCCTTCGCCTAGTAGCCGCGGTTCAATGACAAAAAAGTAGGGCAATAGGAATGCTACAAATCCGTATTTAACGGCCACCATTGAAACCCGCATGGGGGGATCTCGTGAAATAGCTGCTGCTGCAAAAGCTGCCAGTGCGACGGGCGGAGTGATCGAGGATAACATCGCCGAATAGAACACAAACATATGCGCTGCCATCAAATCGACCCCCATGCTCACGAGGGCTGGGGCTGTGAGGGTCGCGACCAGGATATAGGCCGCTGCTGTGGGTAAACCCATGCCCAGAACCAAAGATGATACCATCGTCAGCACCAGAGCCACCAACAGGTTGTTGCCCGAGATGGAAATAATGAAAGAACTGAATTTCAACCCAAGCCCGGTCAAGGTGACAACACCTATGATGATGCCGGCTGTTGCTGTGGCTAAAGCCACGGGCAGGATCGCTTCGGAGGCAGAAACGGCGGCGCGGATCAATTGCCGTGGTCCCATTCGGCTGGAAGGCCGCAACAGCGAAAGTGCCAAAAGACAAATTATGCCTGCCATCGATGAGTACATGACCGAATACCCAGAAACCAGAGCCCCGATGAAGACCGGAATGGACAAGAGCACATGGCCACTGCGCAGCAGCGACTGGCTTACGTCAGGCACCTCGAGGCTATCCAAGGGCTTGAGGCCGGTCTTGACCGCTTCGAGATGAACTGTGGCAAAGACTGCAATATAGAATAACACTGCTGGTATTAGAGCTGCAGCCGTTATCTCTAGATATGGAACTTCCATAATATCGGCCATCAAAAAGGCCGCCGCGCCCATGATGGGTGGCATCAATTGTCCCCCCGTAGAGGCAACAGCTTCGACGCCAGCGGCTACACTTGGTTTATATCCGGCGCGCCGCATCAACGGTATGCTGATGGTCCCGGTGGTCAACACATTGGCCACGGCAGTTCCCGAGATCATGCCCATTAGGCTGCTGCCTACCACGGCCGCTTTTGCCGGGCCTCCGCGCGAATTTTTTGTTGTGGCCAGAGCTATATCCATCAACACGCCGCTGGCGCCAGATCGCTCAAGCAGCGCACCCAGAACAACAATCACAATCACAAAGGTGGCGCTGACCCCAAGGGGGGTGCCATAAATACCATCTGCTCCCAGATAGACCTGTTCCAAAATCCGCTGCAGATCATACCCCCGATGGGAAAGCATATCGGGAAACTGTCGACCAAAATGAGCGTATATCACAAAGAAGACTGCCAGACCTACCATCGACCAACCAATTGTGCGCCGTGTTGCATCTAGCAATAGGATAATCGCCAGGATCGCGATCGGCATTTCCCAATCGGTCATCGACCCGTAACGCGCCGCAACCTCATCATAGAAAAGAAACTGATAGCCTGCAGCCAATGCTGCAATTACGCCAAGGACAACGAATTTCATCTTGGTCCAGCTAAGCTGCCGACCATTTTGATCGGCCATCCCGTAAAGGCGGACATATACCAACAATAAAACAAGGGACAGATGGACCCCGCGCTGGATAATATCCGGAAACACGCCGAAAAGTGCCGTGTAGAGGGAAAACAACACCAATACGACGCTCAAGAGCATAAAGCCGCTCTTGGGCAGTCCGGTCAACTGGGGGCTCTCAGTGTCGGTCAAAAGGACACCACCTTTTCATTGAATATGGCGTCCGGTTCTTGATCAAAGCTGAAGTTGGGCGAATAGACCAGATTGGATAGGGCCAGATAGGCAGATGCCATGGAGGGCGTTACAATCTCGGCCTCAGTGGCCAGAGTGATTTTTGCTGAAAAGCCAAGCTCGATTAGGCCCTGATGAAAAGCATTTGCGTAACTGGGATGCCGGCCCAGCGGTCCGGTCAGACAGACAGTTTCTGGATTAAGTATTTGCAGGCTCGGCATCAGATGTCTCGCCAAAGCTGTCCCGGCCTCGACCAACACCTTATGGGCCTTTTCCGCAACGAAGGTATTGTCACCGAGCAATTTCTCAAGCTGTGCATTGTGCCAGCGAAATTGGTTGATCGTACCGTATGACTGTTTGGTAATGCCCATTTTCATCATTACCGCCCACCCCGACGCGACTGTGTTGAGACATCCTCTTTTTCCGCAAGAACATATGTGTCCCTTAGGTTCTGCCAAAACATGCCCGAGATCACCGCCGAGGTTTTGCTCGCCGCGCAACAGTTCGCCACCGACCATGACCGCCCCCCCAAGACCAAGGGCAGACCGGATTAAAACCAAATCATCAACATTGGCCAAGCCGCCAAATCGCGTTTCGGCTAAAGCGATGCACCGGTTCACGTTTTCAATTGCCACCGGCATGTCGAACAGTTTGGTCAAACTGCTTTTTAGATCAAATTTAGGCCACCCCAAATAGGGCGCGCGTTCGAGTCCTTTGCCTTCGCGACTGAGATATCCGGCAACGGCGAAACCGACGCCGAACACCCGGTGATCCGGCACCTTGTTGCGCTTTAGAACATCGCGCGAAAGGTGGTGAATTTGCTCCAAGGTTTTGACAGGGTCGTCGAGCCTGTCTGGAACAAATTTGACTTCTTCAATACGTTGACCGCCAATATCCGCGAGGACGATGCTGGAATTTGTTGCAATAGCGCTTACGCCCAGAACATATCCGCCTGGGGGATGAATTTTTAATCCCACCCGACGGCGCCCTGGTTGTACGACGGCATGCGTGGCTTGGCCTTCGACAATCAGGTTGGCCTGAATGAGCTCATTGACGATGTTGGAGATTGCAGCGTTTGTCCGCTTAACCGCAGTTGAGAGCGCCGTGCGGTCGACGCCTGGTCGCTCAAAGATGAGACGCATCACGTTGGCTCTATTTGACCTTCGTATACTGTCATTTTTTTCGCCGAAAGTTTTACCCAAGCCGTATCCTCCAGAGAAATCGGCATCCTACCGAAGCTTTTTTCCCCTCCCATCTTAATTTAATAATTAATTTAATTAATAAATGTCAATACGTGTTAAAATGTAAGTGAGAAAGAGGCGCTTAAAGGGAGCAGCAAAAAGGCGACTGAGTGAGCGCGCGCATTAATTCAATTTTATTCCTGCTTTAAGCCCCTACCCAAGTATCTTGGTGTGTGTATGATCCCGGATAGCATAGGAGTGAGTCATGGGACGGGTTATGGCAGCAATTACATTAGCCGCGACGCTGGCGGCATCCAGCGCCTCAGCTTTTGATCCAGAGGATTTAAAGAGGTTGATTGAGACCAATGAGTGTGTCGGATGTGATTTATCCAACGCGGATCTACTGGGAGTTAATCTAAAAAAAGCAATCCTGGTTGAGGCAATCCTTGCAAGTGCTGACTTAAGAAGCGCGAACTTGCGTGAAGCCAATATTACCGGCGCAAACCTAGGAGGAGCAGATCTAACTGGGGCAGATTTAACCAGGGCTTATATAAACGGTGCAATCCTTTGTAATACAATTATGCCGGAAGGTAGCGTTATATATAGCGGCTGTAAGTGACTAAGTTTATTATCGGCAGGCAGAATAATGATGCCTAATCCTGTATTGTGACGAACTTAGTTGGATAGGGCCGGTAAAAACATGTTGGTTTTCTCATAACCCCGCCAAAGTTATTGGAACGCCCAATCAGATCATTCCTCACATAAGGCTTTGTTGCACAAATCGGTTGAAGGACGTTCTTCCCCTTTCCCCATGCGCACCTAGCCGACAGGTTCTGTGACAGGTATACCAAGAGCAGTGTAGCGATTGAGGACGGCGATGCGGATTGGATTTCTGCGACCTGCCGCTCAAAGTCCCGTGCCATCAACGATTGGCCGAGTAGTTTGATACAGTGCATTTTGGTTTCGACGCGGCTTCGACGGTGGTATCCGCTCCAGCGTCGCCACAGGGTGCGGCCCAGATATCGTTGCGCATTGACCGCATCGTTGCGAGCAATTGCTCCGGTGTTCGTTGGTTTCCAGGGCTTTGCATTCTTGCGTGGCGGGACCACTGCATGGGCGTCTCTGGCGGCAATCGCCTCGTGGCATTTACGGGTGTCATACGCCCCATCCGCAGTAACGCTACCGATGTCCTGATCGGATGGAATTTGGTTCAGAAGTTCGGGTAGCATGGGTGCGTCACCAATGTTGCTACCGGTGACTTCGACCGCCCGCACTTCGAGCGTTTCCTCATCGATGCCAATGTGTATCTTACGCCAAACACGGCGCTTGGAGCCTCCGTGCTTGCGTGCGTTCCACTCGCCTTCACCTTCGGCCTTGATGCCTGTGCTGTCGATTAGGAGGTTCAGTGGCCCTGTAGATCCGCGATACGGCAGGCTCACGTTCAGTGTCTGCTGACGTCGACATAAGGTGCTGAAATCCGGCGTAGCCCAGTCCAACCCAACCAGCCGCAGCAAGCTCTGGACGAACCCAGTTGTCTGGCGAAGCGGCATGCCAAACAGGACCTTCAGCGTCAGACAAGTCTGAATGGCGGCATCACTGAATTGCTGCTGCCGACCGCGCTTGCCGCTTGGTGGCGGTGTCCAAACCATCTCCGGATCAAACCAGATCGACAACGATCCACGCTGCTTCAAGCTGTCATTGTAAGACGACCAATTCTTGGTCTTGTACGTCGTATGGGCCCAACTGCTCATCCCACTCAACTATCACGCTGGATTCATACAGTGAATCCCATCAGCCTATTTATGCAACAAAGCAGGGTCCGAATTTGCAGATTTCGCCGGAAAATTACAATAATAGAAAATTTGTTGAAATAAATTTCAATAGGTGTAACAGTTTACATATTGGGTGGGTGTGACCGAATCTGATGATAAAAACCGTTAAATATGATGAAGAATTGAGCCTCTCAACCCGGGCAGCTTGGCTGCACTATGGCGGAGGCTTGTCCCAAACAGATGTGGCAAAGCGGCTAGGTGTTACCAAGATCAAGGCCCATCGGTTAATTAATCGTGCCAATCAAGACGGAATTGTTAAGGTCAGTTTTGATGGAAAAATTGCCGAATGTGCAGCGCTCGAAATGCAGTTGAGTAATCTCCACAGGCTTTCATATTGCGAAGTTGTCCCGGATTTGGACGAAGTTGGGTTGCCACTCCGCGCTCTTGGCATCGCAGGCGCACATTTTCTTAGCCGGGAAATCGAGGGCGGCGCGAACGATGTTATTGGAGTTGGCAATGGTCGGACGCTTGCTTCCTGCGTCCGTGAGATGAGAAGAATAAACGCAGGAGACATCAAGTTTGTCTCTTTATTGGGTGGTTTGACCCGAAATTTTGCCGCCAACCCCCACGACGTGATGCATAAGCTTGCCGAGAAAACCGGTGCAGAAGCGTATTTCATGCCCGTCCCGTTTTTCGCTAACACTGCAAATGATCGCAACGTTATGTTACAGCAACGCGGGGTGCCAGAAGTCAACAAAATGGCCGCCGCCTCTTCGTTGAAATTTGTGGGTATCGGCACTGTGGAGATGACGGCGATGACGGTCACCGCGGGCGTGCTTCCGCAAAGCGCCATGCAAGAGGTCCGCGATCAAGGGGGTGTCGGAGAACTCATTGGTCATTTCTTTGATGAGCGGGGGGCGCTCGTTCAAACTGAGCTGTCGGATCGCACGCTTTCAGTGCACTTGGAATCTTTGAAAACAAGCAGAATTGTCGCCGTGGGAGGCGGTGATGAGAAGATTCGAGCCATCGGATCTATACTAAGAAGTGGCCTACTTGATGGCCTCGTTACGGACGAGCGTACTGCTAAAGCGCTCATAAACTAAACAATCCAAGGGAGGATGAAAATGTACTATAAAGAAAAACAGCTAGCTCAATCCTACATAGCGGGAAAGGTCAGCAGACGCTCCATGCTGCGCGGAATGGCATCTATGGGTGTCACGGCAGCAGCAGCTGGGGTGCTGGTTAACGCCGCCGCCACACAGGCTTTGGCCCAAAATGGTTTTGACTGGCAGAAGCACGCGGGTACCACCGTGAAGCTTCTTTTAAACCAACACCCCTATGCCGACGCAATGATTGCTAACATTGATAACTTCAAAGAGCTCACCGGCATGGACGTGCAATACGACATTTTCCCAGAGGATGTCTATTTCGATAAAGTGACTGCAGCACTTTCATCAGGCTCCAGCGAATATGATGCCTTCATGACAGGGGCATATATGACATGGACATACGGGCCTGCTGGTTGGATTGATGACCTCAACGAATATATCGGCGATTCGTCCAAGACCAATCCAGATTACAATTGGGAAGATATGCTGGAAGGCGTCCGCGATTCTTGTGCGTGGAACGGCCAGCCTGGCGGTGCGCTTGGATCAGATGATGCCAAGCAATGGTGTATTCCATGGGGCTATGAGCAGAATAACCTGACCTACAATAGTCGAATGTTCAATGAAGCAGGTTTGACGGTTCCAACCAACCTTGATGAATTGTTAGGCACAGCGTCTGAGGCAAAATCCAAACTTGACGGTGTTTACGGGATTGGTGTGCGCGGCTCGCGGTCTTGGGCAACGATCCACCCCGGTTTTCTGTCTGCTTACGCAAACTTTGGTCAGAAAGATCTAAACGTCGGCGCAGATGGAAAATTGTCAGCGGCGATGAATACAGACGTATCGCGCATGATGCATGAAAAATGGGTCAAGATGATCCAGGAAAGTGGTGCACCTGATTGGTCGACCCACACATGGTATCAAGCCGGTACTGACTTGGGCGCAGGCAAATCCGCGATGATTTTTGACGCTGATATTCTAGGCTATTTCATGAATGGTGGTGACAACGCCGAAGCGGGTAATTTGTCGTTTGCACCGTTTGCGGCAAACCCTGATGCGAACGCGCCAACGCCAAACATCTGGATTTGGTCACTTGCAATGGCGAATGCATCGAAGAAAAAGGATGCAGCATGGTACTTTATGCAGTGGGCTTCTGGGCCTGAGCATGGCCTGTTTGGTGCTACGGAAATGGATTTTGTCAATCCCGTGCGCAAATCTGTATGGGCTGATGCTGGTTTTCGTGCACGGCTAGACAAAAGCTATTCAGGGTATGTGGACATGCACGACCTGTCGGCTCCAGGTGCGAAAATCCACTTCACAGCTCAACCGTTATTCTTCGATCTGACGACGGAATGGGCAGCCACCTTGCAGAAGATGGTGGCGAACGAAGTCCCCGTGGACGAGGGTCTCGATCAACTTGCGCAGAGCGTTGACAGACAACTCAAAGAGTCAGGGCTGGGTTAACTCCCGAACCCTACCCTTCCCGTCGCCCTCAAACATTGATTGGCGGCGGGACGTTCTGCTGACATTTAAACCACCAAAAATTGTCCGTCTCCCCAAGCGGATACAAGAAAGATAAACCATGACAAGCGCAACCGCTGGGCATCAACCAAGGCGAAAGCTAAAGCTTAACAAGAAGTATCTGCCGTACCTGTTGAGCTTGCCGGCACTGTTGACTTGTATCGGAATTCTTATTCCGTTTTTCACGGCTGTGGCTTATTCTTTACAGCGCTACCGACTTTCGCAGCCTTGGGCGCGTAAATACAATTGGGGTGAAAATTACCTAAACTTCATGACGGATCCCTCTTTTTGGAACACGCTGAAAGTCTCGATGTCTTACGCGTTTGTGACCGTTGGGGTGGAATTGTTGTTTGGCCTTGGCATTGCGCTGCTTTTACACCGGCGCACGCGCTTTAATAATTTTGTGTCGATCATGTTACTCATGCCGCTGATGACGGCGCCTGCGCTTGCGGCTTTGATGTGGAAATTGATGACCAACCCTGGTTTTGGAGTGCTGAGCTATGCTGCCGAATCAATAGGGATACAGGACATGCGGTGGGCTTCTGATCCCTCAACTGCCTTATTAACGGTGGTGATCGTCGATGTGTGGGTCTATACGCCATTCATCATGATCTTGCTGCTTGCCGGCCTCAGATCCCTGCCAAGACAACCTTTTGAAGCGGCAGAGTTGGACGGGGTGCCCCGCCTGTATGTTTTCTGGCGGATTACACTTCCCATGCTGACCCCCTTTCTTTTGACTGCAACCTTATTTCGTGTGATCGAGTCGATTCAGCAGTTTGATATCATATACGCAATGACCCAAGGCGGTCCCGGTGACAGACTAACTGTGTTTCAGGTAGAGGCTTATCTGAACTTTTTCCAATCGACGAATGTTGGACGTTCGGCTGCACTCTTAATGATCCTCTGGGCGATCACCTATTTCCTGTCGAACATCTTCATCAAGAACTGGCTCCGACTGCGCGAAAAAGCGCGCGGCGACGCATAGAGGAATACCCGTAATGCAAACCACTGGCACCCTCGAGAGAGTCTTACGCGGTCTGGCGATCACGGCGATTATTTTGTTCTTTATGTTTCCAATTTTGTGGATCTTTCTAATGTCTTTCCAGACAAACGAAACGATATTACGGGTTCCTCCTTCGCTATTTTTCGAACCGACGCTGGTAAATTACAAAGCCTTGATCTCTGGTCGGTTGGAAGGCAGTACAGCGACACTCGAAATCGCTTTTATGTCGAACCTTTTCAACTCATTGTTTCTTTCCGTGACCTCAGTGACAGTGGGCCTAATTCTGGGCGTTCCGGCGGCCTATGCCTTCGCACGGCTGAAGTTCCGGGGTTCGGAAGATATCGCTTTCACGCTGCTATCGTTTAGGTTCGCACCGCCTCTGCTGGTTCTATTGCCTTTGACAATCTACTTTCAGAAGATCGGACTAGCGGATACCTATGGCGGCCTGATCTGGGTTTATCAATTGATCGTTCTGCCGCTGATCTTATGGATTGTACGTGGCTATTTCGAAGATATTCCAGCCGATATTGAATATGCATACCGCATCGCGGGTCATGGATTCTGGGCCACATTTCGTAAAATAGCGCTGCCATTAGCTGGCCCAGGTATCGCTGCTGCTGGTTTGCTGGCGTTCATCTTCGCGTGGAACAATTTTATCTTCGCGCTGGTCCTTGCCTCTGCGGACAAACAGCCCGTCACGGTGGGTGCTTTGGCTTTTATAACCGCTTCGGGCATTAACTACGGACAGATTGCTGCGGGCATTATGCTATCGATTGCGCCGACTTTTGCGCTTGCTTTATATGCACAGCGCTATCTCGTCGAAGGTTTGTCACTTGGCGCAGTGAAGGGCTAGAATATGTCGCTTGAATTAAACGAAATCAGCAAGAACTTTAAAGACGACAAAGTTCTCGATCGCGTGTCATTATATGTGCCCGAAGGTAAAACGCTTGTGCTGTTTGGGCCGTCCGGGGCAGGAAAAACAGTTCTATTACGCCTAATTTCTGGCGTGATTGAGCCGGATGAGGGGCACATCAAAATCTCTGGTATGGACGTTGATGGTGTAGAGCCGGAGGACCGAAATATTGGGATGGCATTTCAGAACTTTGCTCTGTTTCCACACATGGATGCACATGCTAATATTGCAAGTCCGCTGACTGCACAAAAAAAGGATAAGTCTGCGATCCAAGCGGGTGTGCAGAGTCTTGCCAAGCTGCTAAAGATTGACCACGTGCTCAAGCACAAACCGAAAGAGCTGTCAAATGGTCAAAAGCAAAGGACAGCTTTGGCACGCGCTCTCGCAGGTAAGCCCAAAATTCTTCTGCTTGACGACCCCTTACGGAATGTTGATGCAAAATTGCGCTTTGAAATGCGTTTGGAGTTGCCCAATCTTCTTTATGAACAGAACGCGACCGTCATTTACGTGACGCAAGACTATAAAGAGGCAATGGCCTTTGGAGACCAGATTGCCGTCATTAATGGCGGAGTGATCCAGCAGATTGGCACACCGGAAGCGATTTATCTGACCCCGGCGAATGTTGAAATTGCGCGGCTGTTTGGCGATCCGGTTATCAATCTTCTCGACGTGACACTGCAGAAAGATGCTTCTGGTGTGTTTGCTTTGATTTCTGAAAAGCGGATTGACCTTGATGCAAGCTACGCCTCGGTTGTGGGCCTCGAATGTTGCCTTGGTATCCGGCCAGAATCGGTTCTCTTTGTCGATAGAGATCACAAAAGCGCCGTGCCTGTAACTGTGGAGGCCGAAACGCCGCTCAACGAGAAAACTGTTAATCTGTGCCTAACGGCACGGGGCCGAGAAATTATGGCCTCTCGCCCGTCAGGGACTCAAGGCCCAGCGGGAGGGGAAGCTTTTGTTGCCATAGAAGCAGCTTCTGCAATGATCTTTGACAAGCAGACGGGGGCGTTGATCGAAACAAACAGCACTGACATCTCGGAGAGAGGGAAAGTTACATGAACGATGTAATTTTAAATCTGGAAGCCGTTGATAAATTTTACGGTCCCATCGACCAAGGTGTGCACGCTGTCTGCAACATCTCCATGCAGGTGAGTAGCGGCGAGATTATTGCGCTTCTGGGCTCTTCGGGCTGCGGTAAGACCTCTACACTGCGGATGGTGGCGGGATTTGAGGACGTAAGCCGCGGTAAAATCAGTATCAGGGGGCGGGAAATTCACACCTTGCCTCCGATACAGCGGAACGTGGCCATGGCGTTCGAAGGTTACTCTCTTTACCCAACGGTGACTGTACGCGATAATATTGCGTTTGCACTAAAAAGGGGGAAATTACCTGCCGCCGACGTCGCGAGGAAGGTGGAGGATATTGCCGCTATGCTCGAGATTTCAGATATTTTAGATAAATACCCTTCCTCTATTTCTGGCGGTCAGCAACAACGAGCATCGCTCGGTCGGGCGCTTATTCGGGATGCTGATCTATATCTGCTCGACGAACCAATGGGACAGTTGGAACCGCAGTTGCGCACCCTGCTGCGTGGCCGGATCAAGTCGTACATAAAAGAACACGGCTTTACAGCGATTTTGGTGACGCATGATCAAACAGAGGCAAATGCTCTTGCGGATCGCATCGCTGTCATGGAAGACGGCGAGCTTCAACAATTCGCCAGCCCCGTAGCTATCAAGAAATCGCCTGCCAATTTGTTCACAGGCACGTTTGTGGGCGAACCTCCGATGAATGTCTTTCCCGCTTTGGTGAACATCTCTGAGGCGGCTGTCACGTTCAAGCTCGAAAGTGACGTTCAGTTGACCTACGCTTTAGATGCGTTTTCAACAGAGTTGCGCGCGCGCTTGGCGACGGTGGGGGAGGTTGTTCTCGGGGTGCGTCCCTATGCTGTTGAACGCAGACAAACTGGTTCACCCGCGACTGTGGTAGCCAACCAATGGCTGGGAGATCAAAGCCACATAGCTGCAAATTTTGCAGGAGGGTCAATAGTGTTGGTGGAACACGATCGCACCCACCTTGAAAAAGGTCAGAAAATATTTATCCATCTGGAGCCATCGAACATCCACATATTTAATCCGGCAACAGGGATAGCAATCAGCCATGGGGCGCGCTTAGTGGGATGAGTAAAAATCTTATTATCGGAATAGATGCAGGAACGTCAGTGATCAAATCTGTTGCTTTTGATCTAACTGGACGCCAGATAGCTGTGGCGTCTGTGCCGAACCGCTATACCACTGCAGAAGACGGATCGGCCACTCAGCCCTTAGACCAGACTTGGAACGACTGTGTCCGTTCTCTGCGTCAATTGGCTGAGGCAGTACCAAACTTAGCACATCGCGTGACAGCAGTGGCGGTTACTGGGCAAGGCGATGGGACTTGGTTGATCGATAAAGACCATCAACCCGTTGGTGACGCCTGGCTCTGGCTAGATGCACGTGCCGGACACACTGCGGAGAAATTGCGCCAGAGCAGCAATGACGACGCTCGGTTCTTGCGCACTGGCACTGGACTGAATGCCTGTCAACAAGGTGCGCAGTTCGTTCATATGATGCAGCATCAGCCAGAGCAACTGGACCGGTCTGCCACGGCGTTTCATTGTAAAGATTGGCTTTACATGAACCTAACCGATGTCCGTGCAACCGATCCTTCCGAGGCCTGCTTTACCTTTGGCGATTACAAAACAAAGAGCTACTCTGAGGAGGTAATTGATTTTTACGGGCTGGGTAAACATGCTTCTTTAATCCCGCCGATCTGTGATGGCGCCTCCACCTATCATCCTTTGACCGAAGCTGCTGCCGCAAAAACTGGCCTGCTTCAAGGCACACCAATAGTTTTAGGGTATGTCGATGTTGTTTGTAGTGCGCTGGGAGCGGGCGCCTATGAACCAAATGCCTCTGTTGGGTGCACAATTGTGGGGACAACGGGGGTCCACATCAGTGCAATCCAATCATCAGACATCGTGCTCAATACCGAACTGAAATCTGGCTATGTCATGATGATGCCCATTGAGGGCATTGCGGCCCAATTACAAACGAATATGGCCAGCACGCTCAACCTTGATTGGGTTTTGGCCTTGGCAAGTCAGGTGGCCTCAAGCTTAAATATGAATGTTGAAAAAGATCAGCTGCTGAATTTGATAAATGGGTGGATTAAAGATGCGCCCCCTGCATCACTACTCTACCATCCGTATATCTCCGATGCCGGCGAACGAGGCCCGTTTATCGATCACACAGCACGCGCCAGCTTTGTGGGCTTGAATTCGAATCAAGGCTTCGGCGATCTGGTGCGCGGAACCATCGAAGGCTTGGGTTTCGCTGCGCGGGATTGTTATGCTGCCATTGGACAAGTTCCAAGTGAAATCCGATTGACTGGCGGCGCCGCGCAGTCCCAAGGCTTGCGCAACATTCTTTCTGCAACGCTCGGTGTTCCCGTGCGGCAATCCTTGCGCGAGGAAGCAGGGGCCGCTGGGGCTGCGATGGTCGCAGCTGTTTCGGTGGGTGTTTACGATAACATGGAAAGCTGCCTGAGCGAATGGGTCTTTCCACTTTTGGGTCCGCAAGAGACGCCCGAACCTGAACTTGTCGATCTCTATAGACGGCACTTCCCAAAATATGTCGCAGCGCGCGAAGCGCTGCAACCGATTTGGCACCAATTAGCAAATAAAAAGGACAGCTGAGTATGGTTCGGGATATCGCGATTATTGGCGACCATTTTATTCTCCCAGAGATGTTTGAAAAAGAACTGCGTAAGGTGTGCCCGCATGAGGGTCTAAATTGTCGTTTGCGATTGGAGGACTGGCCTAACAGCCCCGTCAATCATGGGTATTCAGGCGATCCAGATATTTTAATCAAGGAATTCATCGGAGACTTTGATGAGGTCACAGCCTTTATTGGCAATGCTGAAGTCCTCATTATGCACCAGTCTCCAGTTACGGATGCCATGTTGCACTCTTTACCAAACTTAAGGTTTATTGCGTGTTCCCGTGGTGGGCCAGTCAATGTCGACGTTGAAGCTGCGAATAGGCGTGGGGTAAAAGTTGTACGCGCACCCGGCAGGAATGCATCGGCCGTTGCAGAGTTCACCATAGGCGCAATCCTTGCCGAGACGCGTAAGATTCGCATAGGGCATGAAACAATGCGCAAAGGCGTATGGCGTGGCGATTTGTACCGGGCGGACACAACAGGCCGCGAGCTCAATGAAATGACAGTTGGGGTTATTGGTTACGGAAAAATTGGCACCCGGTTGGTCAAAATATTGCGAGCGTTTGGATGCCGCATTCTAGTCAGTGATCCATATGTACAGCTTGATATTTCAGATCTAGAAGCCGGTGTTGAGCAAATCTGTTTGGATAGTCTTCTGGAGCAAAGCGATGTGGTCACGCTGCATCCCCGCGTGACCGAGGAAACAACGCAAATGATCAATAAAGAGACACTTTCAAAAATGAAAAGTGATGCTTTGTTGGTCAATACGGCGCGGGGACCTTTGTGCAATTATGATGATCTGTATGAGGCTCTGGTTAATGGCACCATTGGCTCTGCCATGCTAGAGACCTTTGCGATTGAACCCACACCGCCTGATTGGCCCCTTCTTCAACTCGAAAATGTGACGCTTACCCCTCACATAGCCGGCGCCTCAGTGCGCACCGCTCAATATGCCGCGCAAGTGCTGGCTGAGGATGTGAAAAATTACATTACCGGGGCCCCCCTGAACAATCTTTGTGTAGCTTAGCTAGATGTACGACAACGGCCCCAAACTTGTACTACTTAGAATGCCTCGGGAAAGCAGCCGCGCGGACGTAAATAATTTTGGCTTAACGGACCTTGAAGCCATCGCAGTTGATTTAGAGTGTCCTGTGAAAAATCACCGAATGGTTGGTACACGCTTAAATGCAATCTGCCCGAAGGGGTTTGTGGGCGACCTCGAGCTAATAGCAAGCCGGTATCATCCCAATGGGGTTCGCAGAGATTTCGGCACCCTCAGGACCACTGATAGCGACAAAATCGCTCAATCTGTTTCGAGCTATGGCTCACAAAACAAAGAGCATTTATGATGACGAATGTTGTTGATCTATTCATTATAGGCGGCGGCGTGAATGGAGCCGGCATCGCGCGTGATGCGGCAGGACGAGGCTTGTCAGTTATTCTTTGTGAAAAAGATGATCTGGCAGAAGGTACCTCCTCGAGGTCGGGCAAATTGATTCATGGCGGGTTGCGATACCTTGAATATTATGAATTCCGTCTGGTTCGCGAAGCGCTGATCGAACGAGAGGTATTGTTAAACGCGGCACCTCACATTATCTGGCCTCTGCGTTTTGTGCTGCCTCACAGCCCAAAAGACAGACCCGCATGGTTGGTGCGCTTTGGGCTGTTCATCTACGATCATCTGGGCGGTAGAAAGCGCTTGCCCGGCACACGTACCCTTGATCTTAGACGTGCCCCAGAAGGTGCATCCATCAAGTCAGAATACACCAAGGGTTTCGAGTACTCGGATTGCTGGGTGGACGACGCAAGATTGGTTGTACTTAACGCCGTTGATGCCCACGAAAAAGGCGCGGAGGTCCTGCCCCGAACTAGCTGTACATCCCTCAGGCAAGAAAAGGGCCAATGGCTTGCAACTGTCGCGGCCGAGGGCTCCGGTGAAACACGTGAAATCCGTGCAAAAGCCGTGGTCAATGCATCCGGGCCTTGGGTGAATGACGTGATCGGTCGTGTTGCTGGAACAAATTCCAACCGCTCGGTCAAGCTGGTCAAAGGCAGCCACATTATTGTGCCTAAATTCTGGGACGGACAACAGGCTTATCTTGTGCAAAATCACGATAAACGGGTTATTTTCATTAATCCTTACGAAGGTGACAAAGCTCTGATTGGGACCACTGATATAGCCTATGAAGGCGACCCAAATGATGTGTGCGTCGATCAAAGTGAAGTCACGTACCTGATCGACGCCGTAAGCCGGTATTTTAAAATTGCGCTGAAACCCGACGATGTCATCGGATCTTTTTCTGGTGTACGCCCACTTTTTGATGACGGCAACGGCAATCCAAGCGCTGTAACACGTGACTATGTGCTTGATTTTGACCAGTCTCGTGGTGCACCAATTTTGAACATTTTTGGAGGCAAAATTACCACTTACCGAAAGCTTGCAGAGCACGCCGTGCAAAAATTGAAACCAGTCTTTCCGCAAATGGGTGGGAACTGGACCACGAATGCGCCTTTGCCTGGTGGCGATATGGTAGATGCGGATTTTGACATATTTTTAGACAAGGTGCGGGCAGATTATTATTGGTTACCAAGGGATTTATCGATGCACTACGCCCGACTTTATGGCACGCGCATAACTCATATCATTGGAAATGCCTCAACAATGAATGACCTAGGTAAACAGTATGGCCCACTTCTTTTTGAAGCCGAGCTGGTCTATTTAATGCGCCATGAGTGGGCCAGATGCTCAAAGGATGTTCTTGACAGGCGAACAAAGCATGGCCTCACTGTACGCTCAAATGAAATTTTACTCATAGATGAATGGTTCAAGGACGCGCTTCGGCATAAAGATGTCAATTTATTTTCAGATAATTATTAACCAAAGCCATAGGTGACAGATAAAAAGAGGCAGATAGCGGAAAACAAGGCGAAGAGGATGGGGGCTGTGGCTAAGAAGACTGCGCAAACGCTGCGAGGAAGTACGTCTCTGGACGTATAGGAACGCTTATTCTCAAAGAGGTGGACTGGGACTTGCTGGTGGAACTGGACGACCAGGGTCAGATATGGTCAATGATGGACCCAAAGGGCAATCCATTAGCTTTGATCAAGAGCCGGGGCGTCGAAAGCTTACGCCGCTTGAAGCTGCGCCGGCGCTTCGAGGCCACAGCGGCTAGAGCAGCAGAAGTACAGGGTAACACTAAGGTATAGGGTGCCAAAGTACGTCAAGCCTAAGGGCAAATGCATCAGGCACTTTATGAAGATTTCGAGTGGCAACTTTCACTGTCAATTATCTCCTAGCCGTAGGTAACCCAGCGCTTCTTGAAACGGGTTCGTTAACTCGATTGCCTGCTCTAGAGGATAAAGCTTGGTAATTTGCCTGTAAGTAACTGCTTTATATTACTTATTGACACTGGAGCGGGTAGCGGGAACCCAGTCTTTTCGCACTTAAGGCACTCAATCTATTGAATATAAATAAATAATACCCAGATTCTAGGTACAAATCTAGGTATAATGGCGGTAAAATGTATCTCATAAAGCAAGG
>ERZ802822.361-NODE-361-length-32650-cov-8.316059_pt1 | contig 32650 bp, 34 predicted proteins | sample MGYA00345649_ERZ802822 | MGnify/ENA primary metagenome ERZ802822 (study PRJEB30503, sample SAMEA104212359) | marine metagenome | biome: Westerlies Biome; feature: [SRF] surface water layer (ENVO:00010504) within the epipelagic zone...; material: water...
CTCAATGTTTCTTGTGGGGCATATTTTAACCATTGCTCAATTGTTAGACCATTTCCTTTAGATTTTGATATTTTTTCACCATTTTGATCCAAAAATAATTCGTAGAAAAAGTTTTCCGGAGGATTGCCTCCCAAAGCTCTACAAATTTTAGCTGATAATTGAAAAGTTGGGATTAAATCTTTACCGTACATTTCATAGTCAACTCCTAGCGCAATCCACCGCATTGCCCAGTCAACTTTCCATTGTAATTTACAGTGACCTCCAGTAACTGGAACCTCATAATCTTTCTCATTATATTTGTACTTAATAGATTTGTTTTCAATATTTGTTTCTAATATTTCTACCTCGAGGACTTTATGAGTGTCAGGACATATAGGTAAAAATGGACTATATGTTTTTTGTCTGTCCTCTCCTAATGTTGGTAATACAATATTTTTTATTTTGTCGTGATTTTTTAATACATTGAGAAGCTGTTCATCAAAAAAACCTGATTTATATAGTTTAGTTGCACTTTTAAATTCATATTTGAATTTAAACCTATCTAAGAATTCTCTTAACATAGCATTATTATGTTCACCAAAGCTTGAATGTGTTCCAAATGGATCAGGTATTGAAGTTAGTGGTTTATTTAAGTTTTCCTCTAAGGGTTTTGTATTAGGTATATTGTCTGGAACTTTCCTAAGACCATCTAAATCATCTGAAAAAGTTAAAAGATTAATTTTTAAATCAGTAAAGTTTTTTAAAGCATTATAAATCATTGTTGTTCTTGCAACTTCTCCAAAAGTCCCAATATGGGGTAACCCACTTGGACCATAGCCCGTCTGTAAATTGATTTCTGTATTGCCCTGCTTTACTGCTCGATCTAAGATTTTTTTTGCCTCAATAATTGGCCAGGCCTTGGACTCAATTGCTGTTTCTTTAAAATTATCCATTAAGTGAAATATATATTTTTTAGATAGTATATGTATAATTAATGTACCATAAAAAATACCTAAAAGACAAACACAGTGAATGAAAATTTTATTTATATACTAGTTGACTAATAAATATTCTGTTAGAATTTCGTAATATGTATAAACAAGTTAGTAATTCTATAGAAATTTCTGTTACTCCAGAATACTTGGCTGAACAATCAATTCCTGAAGAATATTATCATGTTTGGGCATATCACGTTACAATTGAAAACTTAGGTGTAAAACCCGTTACCTTAAAAAGCAGATATTGGGAAATTATAGATTCCAATGGAAAAAAGCAGGAGGTAGAGGGCATGGGTGTAATTGGTAAACAGCCTACAATTAAACCAGGTGACAGATTTACGTATACAAGTGGCACACCCCTCAACTCGACTAGTGGTATTATGAGTGGGAGCTACAAGATGGAGTCAGAAGATGGGAACCAATTTTTAGCCAAAATACCATCTTTTTCATTAGATTTACCTTTACCTACTAAAAAACTGAATTAAATACATATTTATCTTATATAAAATCATCTTTTGATGTAGAAAGCCGTCTTATGAAAAAGAAAAATAAAACTATTAAAAAGAAAAAAATAATTCAAAAGCCATCTGAAGCTGAGGCTATGAAAGCTGTTAGAACTTTGATTACTTTTGCTGGTGAAAATCCTGACAGAGAAGGACTACTGGATACACCAAAGAGAGTTGTAAAGGCATACAAGGATTGGTTTTCTGGTTATGATCTAGATCCAAAAGATTATTTAGGTACGACTTTTTCTGAAACTGGCGGCTATGACGAAATTGTAATGTTGAAAGATGTAAGAATTGAATCTCACTGTGAACATCATATAGCTCCTTTTATAGGTACAGCTCATATTGCATATTTACCAAATAAAAGAGTTGTTGGTATTAGCAAGCTTGCAAGAGTAGCCAATATCTTTGCCAAGAGAATGCAAGTTCAAGAGAAGCTTACCGCACAAATTGCCAATTGCTTACAGGATGTACTTAAGCCACGAGGTGTTGCAGTAGTAATTGAGGCCCAACATGAATGTATGACTACAAGGGGCGTCCACGAACCAGGAATTTCAATGGTCACAAGTCAATTATTAGGTAAGTTTAGAACTGATGCTTCAACTAGAAGCGAGTTTTTCAGTATGATCGGACAAGGAATACTCAAAAAGGCATAAATAGCCTAATGAATAATGTTTAACTTTAAATTAATACTAAACGTATTAGGTACCCTGCTTATTGCATTAAGTATTTTAATGTTAATACCTACGTTAACTGATTTAATAAAATCAAATCAAACTTGGGTCTCTTTCTTTATAGCTTCACTCTTTTGCTTAGGTTTCGGTATTTCTTTATTTCTATCTACAAGAGGTGATAGTGAAGGTAACAAACTCACAACTAAAGATGCTTTCCTCTTAACTACTGGTTCGTGGGTTGTTATTGCTCTTTTTGGCGCTATACCATTTTATATTTCAGATTTTGAATTTTCATTTACTGATGCAATTTTTGAGTCGATGTCAGGAGTAACCACAACTGGCTCAACAATCATTACTAATATTGAGGATATGAGTGCAGGTATTTTATTATGGAGATCTTTACTACAATGGCTTGGAGGTATTGGTATAATTGTAATGGCAATTAGTATCTTGCCAGTTTTACAAGTTGGTGGAATGCAAGTATTTAGAACAGAGTCATCTGATACGAGTGATAAGATATTGCCAAGAACTGCTCAGGTAGCTTCTGCAGTGTTAAGTATATACATTGTGCTTACTTCCTTGTGTGCACTTGGATACTGGGTTTTTGGAATGCAAATTTTTGATGCTGTGAATCACAGTATGACAACTATTGCAACTGGTGGATTTTCAACAAAATCAGAATCAATTGGTGCGTTCAATAGTTCTGGAATTGATTACGTCTCATCAATTTTTATGATATTAGCTAGTCTACCAATACTCGTTTATCTTCAAATATATAGAGGTAAAATTACTGATTTTTTTAAAGATCAACAAATAATCACTTTTGTCTTAATAATTTTTTTAAGTTGTACTGCTGTAATAGTTTATTTGTGGTTTTATAATATTAAGGAACCAGCTGAAGCAATTAGACATGGTTTATTTAATGTAACCTCAATAATTACTGGCACAGGATACACTACAGATAACTACAATCTATGGGGAGCTTTTCCAATCTATCTTTTATTTTTTGGCATGTTTATAGGTGGTTGTGCTGGCTCCACTACATGTGGCATAAAAGTTTTCAGATTTCAAATTTTATTTGAAACAACTAGAAATCAAATTAAAAAAGTGCTTCACCCACATGGAGTTTTTATTCCACATTATAATAATAAGAAACTTTCTGATGATGTTGTGACATCCGTAATGAGTTTCTTTTTCGTTTTTATTCTAAGTTTCATAGTAATTACACTATTACTATCAACAACTCAGTTGGATTTTATTACATCATTATCAGCTGCTGCAACGTCTTTAGCAAATGTGGGTCCTGGACTTGGCTCAACCATTGGGCCAGAAGGAAATTTTAATGGGATTCCTCTAGGCGCAAAATGGGTTCTAATCGCAGCAATGTTAATTGGCAGACTAGAGCTTTTCACTGTTTTAGTTTTGATAATGCCCCAATTTTGGAAAAAATAATTATCCTAAAAGGTGTAGTAATAATTCTTTTTGAACATGTAAACGGTTTTGGGCCTCTTGCCACACATATGACTGCTCTCCATCAATAACTTGCGCAGACACTTCCTGTGATCTGTTTGCTGGCAAACAATGCAAGAAAATACAATCTTTTTTAGCTTTTGACATCATATTTTGATCAATAGAATATTTGGTAAGCATTTCAATTTTTGTACTATCTTCGATGTCTCCCATTGAAAACCATGTGTCTGTATACATTACATCAGTCGCTTCAACTTTTTTAAAATCTAATTCATTCAGGCTAATATTATCAAAGCAGATTTTTTTATTCATATCACTTAACTTCTGAGAATAGATGTCTTGATAATATTGTGGACAATGTAAGGTTAATGTAAAACCTAAGTCATTATTTGCTGCTTCGATTAGCGAATGGGCTACATTACTTATAGGTCCAAACCATGAAATATTAACTCCCTCAAGTGACCCCTTTAATTCGATGATAGTCATTAGCGTTGCAAGTGTTTGACAAGGATGGGACAAGTCAGATAATCCATTGATAATAGGTACACCAGAGTACTTTGCTAAGTTTTCTAAGGTTTGATGACTATTAGATCTCATCATTATAATATCTGCATACTGAGATAGAGTTTGGGCTGTATCCGCTAAAGTTTCTCTTTTTCCTAAATGAAGTTGATCTTTATCAAGCATAATTGACAAGCCACCTAATTGCTTTATTGCTAATTCAAAAGAAATTCTAGTTCGTGTTGAATTTTTTTCAAATATCATTGCCAAGGTTTTATTTTGTGCATCACTTGATTGTCTTTTATTGTTTTTTTTATCAATCGCAGATGAAATAATTTTAATACATTCCTCGTTTGAAAAGTCAGATATATTTAGAAAATTTTTCATGATTAAAAACCTAAACTACAGACATTTTCAATTTTTTTTAGAGCTTCATCACACTCATTAATCGATACAGTTAGTGGAGGTAATAATCTTACAACGTTATTACCAGCCTTAATGCTTAACATTTTTTGTTTTCTTAGCTCTTCAACAAAAGTAATATTATCTTTGTAACATTTAAGACCGAGAATAAGTCCTTTTCCTCTTATCTCACTGATAGACTTTGGGTATTTCAATGAAATTTCTCTTAATCCTTCAATTAGATATGTAGATACTTTTTCTAAATTAGACCTAAAGTTATCTTTTTGCATTAAATCTAAGACAGCATTTCCAACAGCAACAGCTAAAGGGTTACCCCCATATGTTGAGCCATGTGTCCCATGACCCATTACATCACCAATTTTTTTGGAGGTCATAGTAGCACCTAGAGGAAACCCATTAGCAATAGCTTTGGCTGTTGTCATTATATCAGGTTCAACACCAGACCATTGATATGCAAACATTTTACCAGATCTATAAAAACCACACTGAACCTCATCAAAAATTAAAAGGATATTATTATCGTCACAAAGTCGTCTCAACCCTTCTAAACATTCCTTTGGTAAAGAGGAAACTCCACCCTCACCTTGAATTGGTTCAACAAGAATTGCAGCAGTTTTATCTGAAATGGATTTTTTCAATGCATCATGGTCACCAAATTTTAATTGTTTAAATCCAGGCATTTCAGTATTAAATCCTTCTAACTTATCAGAGCCCCCCGCCGCTAAAGCACCTAAAGTTCGACCGTGAAAAGATCCTGAAAAAGTTATTATTTCATTTTTTTGTTTAGAGTCTTCAGTGATATAAAAATACCTTCTAGCTATTTTAATTGCAGCCTCAATTGACTCGGCGCCAGAGTTACAAAAAAATACATAATCTGCGAAGCAGTTTTCACATAGTCTTTTAGCAAGCCTTTCTTGTTCCGGTATCTGGTATACATTTGAAACATGCCAAAGTTTATTGGCTTGCTCCATCAATTTTTCATTTAAGTATTCATTGCCGTACCCAAGAGAATTAACAGCTATACCAGAACCAAAATCTAAATATTGGTCACCACTAGATTCATATAAATAACTTCCTTGACCATATTCAAAAGTTAAATTTGATCTTGGGTATGTTGGCAAAACATTAGACATAAAAAAAATAGTTTTTAATTAAAAAAAATAATAACAAACTCAAAAAAAATAATGTTTAGTGGAAATATAATAAAAGTCATTAATAATTTAATTTCAGTAATTATGTTAGGTCTTTGAATTATATAGAAAAATAATACTGATTATTAATACCAAAAAAATATCAACATATAGTTATTAAGTATTGAATAATAACTAAATATGGTGCTAAAATCTTTCAGTATTAAGGAAAATTAGCATTTTTTAACTTATAAAGGTCAAACACATGTCTTGGACTCACGAAAGAATAGAACAATTAAAAAAACTTTGGGAAGCAGGGTATACAGCCAGCAATATTGCTACCGAACTTGGTGGGATAACCAGAAATGCAGTAATCGGTAAGGCGCATCGTCTTGGGCTTTCAGGAAGAATGAAATCGAAAAGTAAGGTTTCTTCAGTATCTATTGTGAGAAAAAGAAAGATGCCAGTTAATAAAAACTCCAAAATAATTGAGCTGACTACCTCAGTTGAACCTATGAATCCAACATCATTTGCAGATATAAAAGATGGCTTATGTAGATGGCCATTAGGTGAACCAGAAGATTTAGACTTTAAATTTTGTGGCAGAAAATGTGCCGAAGGTATAATTTATTGTACTGAGCATCATTCTCTTGCTTATCAGCCATTAAACCAAACAAGACAAAAACGAGCTTCAAGAAAAAGATTTAAAATAGGCTAAATTAAAATAAGCCGATAACAAAGCTAAGGCTTAGAGCAAATATTATCAAAAGTAAAATAACAAGTATAACTCCATTTTGTAAACTCATAAGCAGTTCTCACTAGTTAGGCAAAATTGCCTCTTCTTTGTTTATTTTATCATAAACTTCTTCAATTGTTTTTTCAATTCTAACGTATCTTTCGCTAGTCGATGGATGTGTGCCGCCCTTAGAGTAAATTGAACTTGGAACTTCAACTGCAAATCTTCTCCAAAAATTTGCTGCATCGTCAATTTTGTAACCTGACAATGCTAAAGCATAAATACTTAAGTAATCAGCCTCATTTTCGTAATCAATAGAATAAGACATCGCACCCATATTTGCGCCCATATTCATAAAATCTGTTTGAACCCCCTGTGATCTTGCTAGAATATCTAACAGTAGACCAATACCTGCACCCGCTTGCATATTAGTCTTCTTATCATCAATATGATGGTAGGCATTATGTGCCAATTCATGTGCAAAAACTAGAGGTATTCCAATTTCATCTTGAGCAAGCCATTTAGCCATTCGCAAAGATAAAGCTATAAAGTTTCCATCAGCAAATGCATTAAAAGTATTGTTATCTAAATCAACAAAAAAACCAAACCTGCATTGCTTTTGTGCTTGAACATTAATTAGTATTTCTTGGTCATTTCTTTTTACTAAAATTTGGTGTGTTTTAGTTTTACTGTCTCGTATCTTTTTATAAAACTCAGAAGTTGCGTTAACACCATATGGTGCAGTTTGATCATTAATTTTAATAATTTTATCACCACGATTTAGTCCAGCATTCCGTGCAGGAGTATTTATACCAGTAGCAACAATTGTTATATCGTCGGTTAAAAATAATGATTTTGTTAATTCACTTCTTATTTGTTCTGGACCATCGTAACGTGTTGCTATATCAACTCCGATACCATAAATTTGATCTTCTTCTCTACAAAGCTCAACCGCGTTAAAAAGTATATTTAAACCAACTTCAGATACATTTAAATAAGCCTTCAACCAACTATCAGCAAATAATTGATTTTGTATTTTTTGTTCTTCTATTGAAAGTTCTTGATTATATGTAGGAAGAGTGCCCTGTGGTTGAGCACAGCTGACAATAATGAAGGTAGAAATTAATAAAAATATTCGAATTCTTATCTTAACCATCTGTCTTTTTTAACATATAGATCGAATGAATAAAAATAATAATTATTATACAAATTGCTCCTATAATTGTATTGAGACTTGGAGTCTCATTAATGAAATACCACACTATTATAGGCCCTAACGCAGTTTCTAATAAGAAAAACAAACCTACCTGTGATGCCGAAATAAATCTTGGTGCAAACGTAATAAAAATAAATGATATACCTACTGTAAAAATCATTAATAGAATAAAAGATAGGTCATAAGTACTAATTACAAAACTACTCACAACAAATGATGAAATTAAAGCTGTAAGCAACTTTCCCATTACATATGAGGGTATAAAATTTTTTTCACTTGAAGATCTAATAACTACAAGACTACTCGCAACAGAAATTGCGGCCAAAATTCCATAAAAGTCGCCTAATAATCTTCCTGAACCAATTGAATCATAAAATATAAAAACTACGGCAATAAAACAGAGTAAAATCGCTAATGTGGTATAAAAATCTAACTTTTCGGCTAGAGCAAAAAAAGAGATTATTGCAGCAATTAGAGGCACTAAACTGATCATTACTAGCGCATTGGCGACGTTCGTGTTTTGTAAAGCCAAGATAAAAAAGATGTTGCCACTGACAATAAATAGTGAGTTTATCAAGCCACGACTTCCAGCGTTAAAGAAAAAGTTAATAAAGTTTTTTCTTACATAAATAGCTGAAAGAATAAATAAAAATAATCCAGGAACTAAACTTCTATAAAATAGTAAACTCCAGGTGTCTAAAGTTATTAGTCTTATAAGAAGACTGTCGGGTGTTAAAAGCATAACACCAGCGAATGCAAGGAGTATGCCTTTCTGGTTATTAGTTAATGTCATATATTTTTTTACTTATTAAATAGTGGTGCGCCGGAAGAGATTCGAACTCCTGACCCCCAGATTCGTAGTCTGGTGCTCTATCCAGCTGAGCCACCGGCGCACATAGAGTTGATTAACTTACTTTATAGTATCTAACTTAGAAATCTTTTTTTAATTATTTTATAAATAGCTGGTATTAATACTATTGCGGCAACAACGAAAATTGGCACTAGATAGCTAGGATTTAATAACATAGAGCTATCAAATTCTTTTGCTTCAACAATATCATTAATTCCACTACCGATACTTACTAAGATATATGCCCATGGAACTACACCAAATATTGTAGCTATGAAGTAGTCTCTCATTCTCATATCAAAAATTGCTGGCAATAGATTTTGAACGCCAAAAGGGGTGCCACCAATTACCCTAATAAATAATAAATAACTGATTGCGTTAGAATTAAATCCATCTTTAATTTTTTTAAAACGATCACCTAACTTACGCAGAAAAAAACTCTTGAATAAATATCTTCCATATAAAAATACAATCATAGCCCCAATAGTTTCACCAATAATTGCTATTGCCAAGCCAGTGTAAAATCCAAAGTAGAATCCTGAGAGTATACAAACAGGTGAAGCAAACCCCATTAAAGCTATAGTTATTGTTAAAATTGCAGTAGTAATTAAAATTGCATATATTGGATTTTCAGCAATAAATTCCTTGAAAAAACCATTTTGAGTAACTATGAATTCCATTGAAATTGGATTATTATTTCCAAGAAAATAGAGACCAAAAACAGCAATAATACCAAATAATGACCAGTAAATTGTTTTCTTATTTATCATAGTTTTTGAGACTTTTAATACTATTTGACTATCTATAGTTTGCAATTTATAACGCAATCCACAAGTTAACTTATTTAACCAAATGAAAAGAACATTTCAACCATCAAATATAGTAAAAAAGCATAGACATGGCTTTAGAGCAAGATCTGGGACTAAAAGTGGCAGGATAATACTTGCACGTCGAAGAGCTAAGGGCAGAAAAGTTCTTTCTGCTTAAATCTATGTGAAGCTTGATGGTTACTCTTCAAACACTTAAAACATCAAAAGACTTTCAAGCTGCTAAAAATGGTAGATTTTTTAGAAGTAATTCATTTCTTTTGCAGGCACTTAAAGCTAGTAATGAAAATATAATAAAAGTTGGCTATACGGTAACTAAACAAAACGGAAACGCGGTAAACAGAAATAGAATAAAAAGAAGATTAAGAGAAGTTGTTGCGAATGTGATTCATGATTATGGTAAAAATAATTGGAATTATGTACTAATTGGTAAAAAAAAAGTTATAACTGCTAACTTTGAGGATTTAAATAAAGAGTTTATTAACGCATTAAAAAAAATACATAAATGAGCATATTTAAAAAAATTTTAATTTTTCTGATTATAGGATACCAAAGACTTGTCTCTCCATATTTTCCGTCCTCTTGTCGATTTGACCCAACTTGTTCAAATTATGCAAAAGAAGCTATACAAACTCATGGTGCTTTGAAAGGCACCTATCTAAGTATTATTAGAATTGGGAAATGTCATCCCATAAAAATTTTAGGTGGATCTGAGGGATACGATCCAGTTCCAAAAAAATAATCAGCATGGATACAAGAAATATTATATTAGCTACCGCCTTATCTATAGGAATCTTATTAGTTTGGAGTGTTTACTTCGCGCCACCACCAGTTCTTAATGAACCTATTACTTCTGAACTGTCAGAAAGCTCAGACAGCAATGAAATTGATTCAGATTTAGGTCTTGGAAGTTTAGATGAATCAATCGATATTATTGAAGAAAATGAAATATTATCTCTTGAAGATAGTATTTCTGACTCAGACAGAATTGAGATTAATACTCCAGGAATTTCTGGTTCGATAAGACTAAATGGTCTAATAATTGACGATGTCACTCTTAAATCTTATCGTGAGACCCTTGATGAAAATTCAGAAAATATTCGTTTCTTAAGTCCACTTAAAACTGGTGATGGCCATGAAGTTTCATTCGGATGGATACAGGCCAAAAACAGTGATTTTGAAATTCCAAATAGAAATACTCCGTGGAAACTTATAAGTGGCAGTAACGTTTTAAATTTAAACAATGAACTAATATTTGAATGGAAAAATAAAACAGGGCAAATATTTCAATCTACTATTGAACTGGATGATGAGTATTTATTTAAAATTACCCAAAAGATAATCAATAATGGTGCAAATGGCATCATAGTAAACAACGCTGCAAAAATTACTCGGGAGAGTACGCCTACTTTGTCTGGTATGTTTATCTTACATGAAGGTCTTATCGGAGTACTTAATGAAGAACTTGAACAAATTGATTATGACGATCTTGCTGAAGACAAAGTATATAACTTTGACAGCCAAAATGGTTGGCTTGGATTTACTGATAAATATTGGCTTACCGCCCTTATTCCTGAACAGGGAAAATCTTTCAAAGGAATATTTAGCTATGATAAAAATTATAGTGCCTATTTTCGAAGTCAAGACTCGGTAATAGTAAGTGCGGGTGATACTTATCAGACTTCAAATAATATTTTTATTGGAGCAAAAGAAGCAGAGGTAATTGATGCTTACCAAGAAGAATATAACTTTTATAACTTTGATCTTTCAATCGATTGGGGATGGTTTTATTTTTTAACAAAGCCTTTATTCTATATTATCTATTATTTATTTGAATTAACTGGAAATTTTGGAGTTGCTATTATTGTCTTAACGGCAATGACAAGAATATTATTTTTTCCATTGGCTAACTGGTCATTTGTCTCAATGGCAAAAATGAAAAAGCTACAACCAGAAATGACAAGATTGAAAGAGTTGCATAAAGATGACCGCCAACAGCAACAACAGGCACTGATGGCATTGTATAAAAAAGAGAAGGTGAACCCTGTCTCAGGTTGCTTGCCGATATTGATCCAGATCCCGTTCTTTTTTGCAATTTATAAAATGCTTTTTGTATCCCTAGAGATGCGGCACGCGCCATTTTTTGGCTGGATACAAGACTTATCAGCAAAAGACCCAACGACCATATTTAATTTATTTGGCTTAATTCCATGGGATCCACCTTCATTTATGATCATAGGTGTATGGCCAATTTTGATGGGTCTTACTATGTGGATTCAACAAAAATTAAATCCAGCACCACCAGATCCAATACAGGCAAGAATATTTATGTTCTTCCCATTTTTTATTACCATACTGCTTTCTCAATTTGCTGCAGGTCTTGTTATCTATTGGACTACAAATAATTTGCTATCGATTATTCAACAGTGGATTATTACTCGTCGCGTAAACGTTAAAACTAACTAATAATTATGGCTAATAAATTAAATATTGCTCTACAGAGAGCAAAACTTTTGAATAAGCTATGGCCACAAGGAAAACAATTTCATAAACAGGCTTTAGCTTTTACTGATTTTTATCAAGATAAAATCATTGTGATAAAATATGGTGGTTTTGCACTTGGTAATCAAAAGATTGTAAAATCTTTTGCAAAAAATATTTCGTTATTTAATCAGCTCGGATTAAAAGTTGTCATTGTGCATGGAGGTGGACCACAAATTGAAAAAGAGATGCAAAAACAAAAAATTAAAGATCAAGAGTTTCAAGGGTTACGAGTTACTAATAAAAAAATACTCAGTATTGTAAAAAAAATAATTGGTCGTGAATTAAATCCAATGATTGTTAAGAATATTAGTCAGTCTGGTGGTAAAGCAAAATCAATCAATGGTATTACTAAAAAAATAATTCAAGCAAAAAAAATCCTTAACGGTAAAATTGGTTTTGTAGGTACTCCTAGCAATTTAAATAAAACCTATATTTTAGAATTGTTAAAAAAAGGAATAGTGCCTGTGATTTCACCTCTTGGATACGATAAATTAGGTAATACATATAATATTAATGCTGATACTGCTGCAGGTTATGTTGCAGAAAAATTAAAAGCGGAAAGACTTATTTTGCTAACTGATGTGGTGGGAGTTTTAGATAACAAAAAGAAATTAATAGCTGCGTTAAATGAAAAAAATGCCTCAAAATTTATAAAAAATGGTACTATAAAAGGTGGAATGCTGCCAAAAATAAAAACATGCTTCAACATTATTAAAAAAGGCGTTAAGGGTGTTGTGATTATTGATGGGCGTAATCCAAATGCAACCATTTTAGAACTATTTACTAAAAAAGGTGCTGGAACGTTAATTTCAAAATAATAAAGGTTAATAAATGGATAATACTGAAACTAAAGATTTTATTGAAAAGGCTTGGGATAATATTGCTGACTTAGATATTAACGATGCAGCCTTAATAACACATGTAAATAATACTATTGATCTGGTTGATAATGGTACTATTCGTGTCGCTGAAAAACAAGGTAATGACTGGACTGTAAATCAATGGATTAAAAAAGCAGTATTGCTGTCGTTTCGAATTAATTCAAATCAACTTATAAAAGGCCCTTATACTACTTGGTACGATAAGGTCGAAGGCAAAACTACAAAATGGGGTGATGATGATTGGAAAGTAGCTGGCTATCGACACGTACCCAATGGAGTAGTTCGAAAAGGTTCGTTCATAGGCAAAAATGTGGTTTTAATGCCATCATTTGTAAATATTGGTGCTTATGTTGACGAGGGTACCATGGTTGATACGTGGTCGACAGTAGGCTCATGCGCACAAATTGGAAAAAATTGTCACTTATCTGGTGGCGTCGGAATTGGTGGTGTACTAGAACCATTGCAAGCGAATCCAGTTATCATTGAAGATAATTGTTTTGTTGGTGCTAGATCTGAAGTTGCAGAAGGTGTTATTGTTCGTGAAGGTTCGGTAATTTCTATGGGTGTCTATCTAGGTGCCTCAACTAAAATAATAAATAGAGAAACTGGTGAAATTTCTTATGGCGAAGTGCCTCCGTATTCAGTTATTGTTCCAGGAAATTTACCAAACAAAGATGCATCTAAGCCTGGGTTATATTGTGCTGTTATAGTAAAAACAGTTGATGCTCAGACTCGTTCAAAAACTTCAATTAATGATCTATTGAGGGAATAGCAAGAATGTCTGAGTCACTTATTGATCCAATCGAACTAACGCAATCACTTATTACACATCCAAGTGTTACCCCAAATGATGGAGGTGTTCTAAAGACACTACAAGATCAGTTGGAGAGAATTGGTTTTCAATGTACTCGCATGCTGTTTGAAGAGCCTGACACTAAACCAGTTGATAACTTATTTGCAACTTATGGTTCTGGTTCACCTCATTTATGTTTCGGTGGGCATACAGACGTTGTTCCTGTAGGCAACTTATCATCGTGGACTAATGATCCTTTTGACGCAGTTATTAAAGATGGAAATTTATACGGCAGAGGAGCAGCTGATATGAAATCGGCAATCGCTGCTTTTACAACAGCAGCAAGCAATTTTGTTAATGAAGTAGATTTTAAAGGAACTATTAGCTTACTAATTACTAATGATGAAGAGGGTCCAGCAATAAATGGTACAAAAAAAGTCTTAGAAGAACTTGCCAAAAAAAATGTTAAAATTGACTCCTGCATTGTAGGTGAGCCAACTTGTCCTTCACAGCTAGGCGATATGATTAAAATTGGTCGTCGTGGCAGCTTAACTACTAATATTTCCATTACAGGAATTCAGGGACATGTTGCCTATCCTCAATGGACGTTAAATCCTATTGATGCTCTGACTAAAGTTTTAAAAAAAATTGTAGATCTAGAACTTGATAGTGGAACTGATGATTTTCCACCATCAAATATTGAAATCGTAAAGATCAATGCTGATAATACAGCAGATAATGTGGTGCCCCAATCAGCTACTGCACAAATTAATATACGTTATAATGTTCTGCAATCTGAAGAAGGTCTCATTAAGTTAATTAATAATATTATAAAAGAAGAACTTTCGGATACTGATTATAAATCAAAAATTGAATTCAAAAACTCTGCTCAACCTTTTTTAACAAAAAAAAGCGATTTCACATCAAAAATCAAAGAAGCTGTTGACTCAGTTACCGGCCTTAAATCAGAATTTAGTACTACTGGTGGTACTAGTGATGCTCGATTTTTCAAAGACTACTGTGAGGTTGCTGAGTTTGGCTTAGTTGGCTCTTCAGCCCATCAAGTTGATGAGCATGTTAGAGTGGAAGATATTGAAAAACTTACTAAGGTATACGAAGAGATTATTAAAAAATATTTTTCTTAATAATCATAAAAATCAATTTCATCTGCACTTATCTGATATCCAGTTTCAGCCCAAATATTTGTTTGTGCTTTAACAATAATTTTTCCGGTTACCCAAACTGGCTCCCAAAGAGTCATGGCGTCCCACGGTACTTCAGTTGTTACATACACTAACTGATTGGGCGGTGGTGGCGGTACATGAATACAAGCGCCAACAAATGGTACCAACATAAACTCCGTAACCCCAAAGCCTATATGATCTAATGGCACTATAAATCCAGGAATTTTCACAGTTTCACCATCTAATTTATTATTAAATTTTACTGATTTGGGAGTAAAAATATTAGTCCATGGTATAAGATCACTCCATCCAATCTCTCTGCTGTCTGCAGAAAATGAATTTACAATTAACAAAGCTAATATTCCAAAACTAAAAAATAATTTCTTCATCATATTTTAACAGTCATACCGTCATTTATAGAAAACCAATATGCTCGCAGTGCTGGTATTAAGCTTACAAACATTGCGGCAAATATAAATAATATAAATATATAAATATCGCTTAAAGAAAACATCTCAACAGTTACTAGTATTCCATAGGTAGTATCAATCCATGGCTGAAGAAAATAAAGCAATATAAATAATAAAAAAGTGCTAAGAAATATACTTACGCATGAGATTATTAATGCTTCTAACATTAATAGCCCTATAACAATTTTAGGTGATGCGCCCATGGCTCTCCAAATAGCCATTTCTCGTCTTCTTTCATTTAAACTTGAAAGTACTATTGCAGCCATACCCATCAAAGTAGTTAAAATAACAACAAATGATATTCCCAATAATATATTCTCAACAACTCCAACAATTCTCCATAATTCTTGCAGCGCAACGCCGGGCAATATTGCAGTGAGCGCTTCCTCAGGATACTCATTAATCCATCTCTGAAATTGAAAAATTTTTAATTTTGAGTCAATCCCTAATAGTATAGCTGTAATATTTGAAGTGGCTAAATCCATTTTACGAATTTCATCTATTGGGGTTATCTGCCCTGGAATTTTTGCACCACTCGACCAATCTACATGAATTGCTTCAATAGCTTTTAAACTAACTATTATAGTATTATCAACAGGAGTCCCTGTTTTTGCGAGAATGCCTGACACTTTAAATGGTTGTTCATCGTGATCTGTAAACGACTTTAGTCCGTGAGAGACAATAATTGATGAGTTAATTTGATAATCTAATTTTTCTGCAACACCAAACCCTAGAACAACGTCATATAAATCTGAAAAATACTTACCATCTTTTATAACTAAAGATTTATTTCCTCTATACTTATAATGTTTAAAGAAATCTTTATTAGTACCCATCACTCGATACCCCTTATGGCTGTCTCCTAAGGAAATTGGTACTGCCCATTCAACCTCATCTTTTTCAATAATATCCTGGTAGCTTTCCCAAGTAATATTGTTGGTGGCATTACCGATTCTAAATATTGAATATAATAACAGCTGAACAGAGCCAGTTCTTGAACCTACGATTAAATCTGTCTGAGATATTGTATTAGTAAAACTGGTGTATGCTGAGGATCTTAACTTTTCTACACTTAGATAGAGCATCAATGAAAGTGAAATAGCAAAAATTGTCATGCTTACAGTCAATAATCTTGCGTAGAGTGAATTTAGAGTTAATTTTAACAACATTTTAATTCTCTCTAACTAAGATATCTTTGATATTTATTGTACGATCAAAGTAATTAGATATCGATGAGTCATGGGAAACCATTAGCAAAGTCGATTTATGTTCTTCAATCTGTCTGAACATTAAATCTAGAAATTTTTTTTGAGTAGATGCGTCTAATGAGGAAGTGGGTTCATCTGCGATTATTAAAGATGGGTTTCCAATTAAGGCTCTCGCAACTGCTACTCTTTGTTGTTGACCAACACTTAGTTTGTTTGCTTGCATTGCAATTGTGGACTCTGACAATTGAAGGGACCGACATATATTTAAAGCTGCTTCACGATGATTTGTAACTCTGCTATCTCTTTTTTTTGAAAAATATAAAGGCAAAGTAATATTATCGATAACATTCGCGTAAGGCAGTAAATTAAATTGTTGAAAAATAATACCAATATTATCAGATCTAAATTGATCTTTTTTATTTGCTTTTAAATCATTAAGTTTTTGTTCATTTAAAAATATATCGCCAGATATGGGGCTTAAAAAACCACAAATAAGAGATAATAAGGTAGTTTTACCTGAACCACTCTCACCTAGAAGCAGTACCTTCTCCCCTCTGCCAATCTCTAGCTTAGGTATATAAATTTTAAAATCTGCAACTTTGGACCAATAGAATCTTACGGAATCTAGGTGGATTGTTTCTTCATTCAAATCAAATCTTACCTTCAATATTTATAATAGGACTATCTGCTTCAACCTCAAAACTCGTTGAGCCTATTTCAGACACAAATTGAACTTCTAGTTCTCCATAATTTGAAAAAGTTTCAAAATAAGGAAACTCTAATAGATCTAAAGATTTAATATCACCACATTCAAATGTGTATTTAGCATAAAATTCGTTATGCGCCTCCTCTTGGTGTTCATCGTGATCATCTTCTTGATTAATATTAATTTTAGAAGAAACTAATAAACATTTACTGTTAGTAGGAATTATAAAAATATTATTATAATCTTCAAATTTTGTTAATGCAGCATTAACTGTGGCTTTATCTTGTTCACTTTTAGCCTCATATTCAAAACCAACTATATCTGCACCAGGTATCATAAATTCTAAAACCATCGTATTACTTTGGATTGCAATATTTAATTCACCAACCCCATGTTCATGCTTATCAACCTGTCTCGTTTCTTCTGCAAACAATAGTGAAATAAAAAAATAAAAAGAAATAGAAATATATAAAAATAATCTCACTAATGCCTCCTAATATTAATTACAAAAAATATATTACCATATGATTTAAATAGCCTTACAAGAATCACAAACACCAAAAAATTCTAAATTATAACCTTTAAAGTTTACTCCTGATTTATCTTTAAAGTCAGATAAATATTTAAAAAGTTTTTGATCATTTATTTCTGTGACTATTTCACATTGATTACAAATTGAAAATGCAACAGCATGTGGAGTTGCACAGTCTCCAATATTACATGCAATAAATGAGTTTTGACTCTCAATTTTATGTATCTTGCCTTTTTCAATCAGCTTATCTAGGGCTCGATATACTTGCGGTGGCGCATTAATTCCACTTTTTTTAACTCCGGACAATATTGAATAAGCCTTAACTGGTTTTTTTATTTTTTGGATGTAATCAAGTACTATTTTTTGATTTTTTGATAATGATATTTGATTTTTAATCATTGCATTTACCATATTAATATTTTTTTTTAATTTTTGTTAGAGATAAAATGAATAATATTAACGCTACTAAAATTATAGTTGGTCCCGAAGAAGTATTAATTTCAAATGAAGTGTAAAGACCAATACAAACTGATAGCAAACCACCTATTATTGAAAGAAATACCATTTGCTTTGGATTTTCAGATAGGTTTCGTGCCATTGCTGCTGGAATAATTAACATTCCTGTTATTAATAATAAGCCAACCATTTTTATTGAAATTGCTATTAGCGCGGCCAATAAAATGGTAAATACAGCTTTTACTTTTTCCGGCTTCATGCCTTCCGCTTCAGCAAGTTCATAATTAACAGTTGATGCAAATAGAGGTTTCCAAATAAATCTTAAAGTCAAAAGTATTAATGCACCTCCTATCCATATTATTAATAAATCATTAACGTTTACTGATAATATATCTCCGAATAATACTCCCATAATATCAAATCTAATAAATGAGAGAAAACCTAGGACAACTAAACCAATTGCAAGTGACGAATGAGAAAGTAAACCTAACAGTGAGTCGCCTGCAAGATAAGTTGACTTTTCTAACCTTAACAAAATTAAAGATACAATCGAAGCAACTGCAAAAACTGATAAGGCGACATTAATATCGAATGAAATCGATAACAAAACTCCAAGCAAAGATGAGTGCGCTAATGTATCCCCAAAGAATGATAGGCGTCTCCAGACAACAAAGCACCCAAGTGGACCAGTAACAAGTGCAATTCCTATGCCTGCAACTAATGCTCTAAATAAAAAGTCATCAAACATATTTACTCTGTCTCTTTCATTATCTTACCATCCACAGAATGGGTATGGTTGTGCTCATGTTCATAAATTGACAATAATTGTGATGATTGATCACCAAATAATTCTTTATAGTTTTTATTCTGTGCTACATCAACCGGAGAGCCTGAACAACAAACATGTCCATTTAAACAAACAACGTGGTTGGTCGCAGACATTACAACATGTAAGTCATGTGAAATTAAAAGGATTCCACAATTTAAAGACTCGGAAATATTCTTAATCAAGCCATATAATGCTACTTCACCAGAATAATCGACACCTTGAACAGGCTCATCTAAAACTAAAAGTTCAGGTTTTTTTGCAATTGCTCGCGCCAATAAAACTCTTTGAAATTCACCCCCAGATAGATCCCTGAGATTTCTAGTTTTTAAATGCTCAACGCCTGCCAAATTTAAAGCATTAGAGATTTCATCAGAATTTAAGTTTTGAGTTAAAACCATAAAATCGATGACTCTAATCGGCAGTGTCCAATCTATTGTCACTTTCTGAGGAACATAAGCTATTTTTTTTGTAAATCTTTGAACAGAACCTTCAATATTTTTATAGAGGCCTAATATAATCTTAGCTGTAGTCGACTTACCTGAACCATTAGGCCCAATAAGTGTTACTATTTTGCCTCGATGAATCTCTAAATCAACACCCTCTACAAGCCATTTATTATCTTTAAAAACGCCTGCATTAGATAACTTTACCAACATGTTCTTCTCGCTCATATTTTCAGCTTGTCAAAAAAATTACGTTATAATATAACATCAATATTATAACACATTGAAAGCAAATAACCCCATGAAATTAAATATTAAATCTAGTTTAATTATATCCATCTTTACCTTTTTTTCTTTTTTTTCTTACGCTCATGCAGAGATTAAAGTCGTTGCATCTATAAAACCTATTCATTCGTTGGTTAGTTATGTCATGGATGGTGTCGGAACACCAAGTATACTTGTTGATGGAAGTTCTTCACCACATACATTTCAATTAAAACCATCGCACGCCCAGATGTTACAAGATGCTGATATAGTTTTTTGGATTGGGGAAGATTTAGAATCATTTTTAGAGACACCACTTGAGTCAATTGCAACTAATGCTAAGAAGATAACATTAATGGAATTAGATGATATTGAGCTGCTTAAATTTAGAGAAAAACATATTTTTGAAGAACATGCTGGGCATGATGATCATGGTGACGAACATGATGAACACGACGAGGGTCATGATGAACATGAGGAAGGTCATGATGAACATGAGGAAGGTCATGATGAACATGAAGATGAACACGGACATCATGATGAGCATAATCACGGTGAGTTTGACATTCATTTTTGGCTAGATCCTGCAATTGCAAAAGTAATTGTTAAAAATATTGCAGATGAATTATCGAATATTGATGTTGCAAATAAAGCGACCTATGAAGCTAATGCATCAAAAGCTATTAGTGAACTTGATGAACTCATTGCAGAAACTAAGCTTAAAATAAATAAGAATGCAACCTATGTAGTGTTTCATGATGCCTACCAATATTTCGAAGAAAGGTTTGGGATTGAAGTTTTAGGTGCATTGTCTGTAAACCCTGAAATCTTACCAGGAGCAAAACAACTTGCTGAGATAAGAGAAGTAATTGAACATGAAAATGTAAATTGTATATTTTCAGAACCTCAATTCAATCCAAGTATTGCAAAGACAATAGCAGCAGATACCGGTGTAAAAGCAGCAGTATTGGACCCATTAGGAGCTGAATTAGACCCAAGTAAAGATTTATATTTTGATCTTATAGCTGATATGGCTTCATCTTTTAGCGGCTGTTAAGAAAATCTTTCTATATAACTTGTGCACTTTATAAGTATTTTAGTGCACTAAGTTATATCTTTTGCATTAAAATCTAATAAGCTAAATGCATGCAAACTTTTATCGCTCAGCCAAAACTTCGTGGCATAAGTCATTTCCTAATGTTTTTTGTATCGATAATAGCGTGCACATTTCTGATACTTAAAAGTACAAACACAACAGAATTTTTGTCCACATCAATTTATTCTATTGGAGTACTAGCAATGTTTGGTTTTAGTGCTTTGTACCATCGCAAAAAAGCCTCAATACTTATTAAGCAAAGATTACGTAAACTAGACCATACCGGTATATTCCTGATGATCGCAGGCACATTTACTCCCATGTGTTTATTATCACTGCCAATAGAAAGTGGCACTAAACTTTTAATTATAATTTGGTCTGTGGCTATAATTGGAATCATTCAATCAATTTTCTTTTCGAAAATTCATCGGCTATTAAGAGCTTTTATTTACTTAGTTGCTGGATGGGTTGCACTTCCATTTATGCCAATGTTCGTAGCTTCATTAAGCTTCTTGAAATTAAGCTTAGTTATTGCAGGAGGTGTTATTTATTCAATTGGGGCAACAGCCTATGGTTTTAAAATACCAAGATTATCACCAAATATTTTTGGGTTTCATGAGTTTTTTCACTTACTGGTAATTATTGCTGCAGTATTACATTTTATTGTCATTTACAGCTTAGTCTAAAGGAGGAGAACAAGGCTCTCCTCCTTTTAAACTTTTTTTAGATCATGCTCTTCATATTTCTGACAAGTGTCTGCACGCCAATGACTCCAGATGGATCATTCAATGCATCGTTAGCCCATTTAGTAAAGTCATCACTACTATTGGCACCATCAATAGTTTTACCATAGTCTGTCATACTTTTATGACCTTCAATGTAAACCATCCCAGTTGGTTCTCCAGAAATACCTCGCCAAACACTAACACTAGTACCCATTGATTCTTGTAACTTTTTTGCAATGGCCGTACTTTTCATTAAGCTTTCCATTTTTCCTGGTCCTGCAGGTGCAAATATTGTCACTTTGTAATAAGGTAAAGATGTATCTATCATCCCTCCTAACTCGGGATCAGCTGTACACTCATAAGAATTTACCATTTTGATAATACCAGCATCAGTTGACATAGCTTGCTGCATAAGACCTTGATAGTCAGTATCTTCACTAAGTTTGTCCATAAAAGCACCGTATGCCTCTGCACTTTCAAATTGTGCGCCCAAATCAATTCCTTGATTTACAGTCCCTCTTAGAGTTAGATTAAAATAAAAATCTGCCCCATGTTTTTTATAGGTCTTCGCCATACTCATTAGCCATTGCATGCCCTCTGGTTTATCAGCGAGCCATCGTGCACCTGAAAAAATTGCTACCATATTTATCTCCTTTAAAAAAAATTAAAAAAAATTTTTTCACAAATTGGTAAATTCTAAAATAAGAAAAATATGAATATTTTATTAATTAATAAAATTTACTAATGATATTTAATTACTTTTTACTAAATTGATGAGAAAAGCGTTATCAAGTGCGCTTTCTTCTAGGGCATTCAACCTGCCGCTTTTGCCAGCGTGTCCGCCAACCAAGTTCATTTTCATTATAATCGGGTTTTTTGAAGTGGTGTTATCTCGAAGTTTAGGCACATATTTTGCTGGCTCATAATATTGCACTTGAGAGTCATATAAGCTGGATGTGACTAATACTGCAGGGTAATTGGCTGGTTTAATGTTGTCATAAGGTGAGTAGCTTTTTATATAATCATACTCTTCTTTATTTGCTGGATTACCCCATTCTTTATATTCAAATGTAGTTAAGGGTATAGACTCGTCTGACATTGTAGTGACAACATCAACAAATGGTACAGCTGAAATAATGCCGGTATACAATTCTGGCTCTATATTGATGACAGCCCCCATTAAAAGACCACCAGCGCTGCCTCCCATCGCATAAACATTCTTTGAATTACCATAACCTTGATCCAATAAAGATTTAGTTGCATCAATAAAATCATAAAATGTGTTTTTTTTGTTAAGGATTTTACCATCTTCATACCAAAAACGTCCCATCTCAGAACCCCCTCTAATATTTGCAACCGCAAATATAAATCCTCTATTTAATAATGGTAAGATTGAAGTACGAAAGGCTGCATCAATAATTATGCCATAAGAACCATAGCCATAAACTAATATAGGCGCTTGCGATAAATCGGTGCCTTTTTTATAAACCAATGACACGGGAACTTTAGTTTCATCACGAGCATCTATTTTTAAACGTTCAACTTCATATAAGTTTTCATCAAAATTGCTTACACTTTGCTGCCACACCAGTTCACTGGTACCAGTGGCAATATCTTCTTTAAAAATAGAACTTGGTTTCTTGGGACTGGAATACCCATAATAAAACTCATTTGCTAGATATTCATTGTTGGTCGCCAAGAAGCAGCTAAAAGCAGGTTCACTAAATTCAATATACTGTTTATCGCGGGTTTGCCGGTGCATTTTGAGTATTTTTGGGAGACCATCCTCTCGAACTTCAAGATAAATATAATCAGGAAAAGCCTCAAAATCTTCGATCAGCATGGCACTATTATGCTCTATTACCGTTTCCCAGCTCTTGTAATCATTAATTTGTGCATGACTAAATTTCAGCAATGCAAAATTCTTTTTACCGTCAGCATCACTGATGGCATAGAAGCATTCAGGAGTATCTTCCACTGAATACAAGTGTTTTTCAGATCGGGTTAATATACAAAATGGTTTACTGGTTTCATCTTTTAAATCCAATAACCAAGTTTCAGATGCTTCAGTTTTACTAATATAAATATATAAATATTTCTTAGTTCGAGACTCATAAATATTGAGATGGAATTCAGTATCATGTTCTTCGTAGATTAAAATATCCTCACTCGCATCTGTGCCGAGTTTATGTTTATAAACTTTATTCTCAATTAGAGTAACTGGGTCTTTTTGTGCATAATAAATGCAAGTATTTTGTTTATCCCATACGACGCTACCAGAACTGCGTTCAATTGCACTGTCGATAATCTCACCCGATGCTAAATCTTTTACTTTTATATTATATTCACGCCGACCTGATAAATCTTCAGCATAAGCAATAAGTAAATTATCTGAAGAAGGCGTTAATGATGCCACGTTAAAATAATCTAGACCTTTTGCGAGCACATTAACGTCTAACACTAACTCTTTTGCTCCATCAAGCTCGCGATAGTAAGTTTTATATTGTTGATCTGCACTAATTTCAGAAAAGTAGAGATAGTCTCCATACTTGATCTTCATTGATACTTCATGTGGTGGAATGAAGCTTACCAACTCATCATAGATTTCTTGTCTACAGTCACCTTTACTTGCAAACCAGTCTTCTAAATATTGATTTTCAGCTTCTAAATAGGAAATAACTTCTGGATCTTTACGGGTATCATCTCGTAACCAATAATAATCATCAATGCGCTCATCACCATGGGCGCTATGAACTTTAGGGATCTTTTTAGGTTGTGGTGGTTTGAGTAAATCAGACATTATTTTCTCATCATCATTACGCCATATTCCAGACGAAATAAAGCCCAATTATTTTGTTATAAAAAAGAATCAATGCTTAATAGAAAGGATTTACAACCCGTGAGAAAAACCCACTATATCAATCCACGCTACTATCAAAACGAAAAAACTATTCTCCTCAACCCCTCAAAACCATTTGCTCGAAAAAGGAAACCACCAAAAAAACCCGGACTTTTTAAATATATATTACTCGTATTTTTATTGTTTTCTGCCTTTATTGGCTATTCGGCCTATGCCGGTGGCATGGAAGATGAAGGGTGGAAAATAGAAATGAGTGAAGACAGTATTACTATTGAAAAACACGGAAACATTATACATGGTGACAATATCTACCTTCATTTGTCTAAAGATGATTGTAATTATGCAAGTTGGATTTCGAGAATTTATACCATGGCTGAAAATGATTTAGAGCCATTAGTTAGTAAATTTCTACCCTATAAAGTGCAGAATTATTCTGATAAGTCAGATTATGCCTACACCACAGCACAAATTATTGACGTAAAACCATTTTTAGCTGGTCATAGAGCTCTTGTATATTTTGGATATTACCCAATTCACGGATATCTAGAATGGTTTCGTGGTGGAAATGAGTATTACTTTGAGATTGTGAATGCTGACGATGTTTTAATTGATAAAGAATATGGTAAATACGATCAAGATATTATCACAATAAAGCCTACAGATTATTTTGATATACATGTAAACGCCTATTACTTCAAAGGGTTTCAAACAGCCTTAATTAATGCCCAGCAAAAATGTAAAGATCTTGGAGTGGTTGCAAGAGTATAATGGATACAAGTATAGAAAATGTAATAGGTCTATTATTCTTTTTAATTGAAATATTGAATTACTTTCTGCAACTCCCTCATCTGTAGTAACGGCTGATTCATATTTACTTGTTTTAATGATATCAATATCCTCATCACCATACACACCAAAAGGATATGCAAAACTTGATACACTAGTATTAAATTTACTCTCTAAGATCTTCTTACATTCAATCATTTCATGCTTTTTATCTTTAAAAGAGGTGTTTGGAAGATAAGGATGGGAGATGGTATGGCCTCCTAATTCAAAAATACCAGAATCAAGCATCTCTTGTATATGCCCATCAGTCAGTTTTTCCTCTGAAGCTAAAGCACCAGAGTTATGCTTAGGATTCTTTTTTACAGACCAATCATTATTGTGTCTGTCGATAACTAAATAAAGTGTGGCACATGCATTAAATTTTTTTAGAAGTGGTAGTGCTTCAGTATAATTATCTAGATAGCCATCATCAAAGGTAATGGCTACAACTTTATCTTCATCCTTATAGCTATCTAATTCAGACATTTTAATAAAGCGCCAACCATTATTAGAAAAGTATTCTAGATGCTTTTCAAACATTTCTGGAGAGACTCTTAATCCTGATTTCTTTTTACTGGGAAGTTGTTCGGTAATCATGTGATACATCATGATTCTAGTTTTATTCATATTTGCATTTGGATACCACCAAACATACTTCAGCGATAACAAAATTAAAATAATGTCTATTAAAATAGCGAGAACAATCATGATGAAATTTCCTTATAGAATTCAATTGTTTGATTGCACATATTTGAAGTTAAAAACTCTGTGTTTTCTTTTATTTCGATGCCATCGCCATCAAGTATAGCTAATGTCTTATCAAGGATAGCTTTATCATCATCTGGCTCAACTAAACCATATGGAAAAAGAGCCTCCAGTATCTCTTTTACGCCACCCCTGTTATAACCTATACAAGGTATACCAATAGATAGTGGTTCTAAAATACTTCTACCAAATGACTCAGGCTTATTCGAGGTATTAAATACAATTGATGAAATTGAATATATGTTTTTAATATCTTTCCTGAAGTTTAAAAAATGTACATCTTCTTCAAGACTAAGAGTTTTTATTTTTTCTTTTAACATATTTAAATATTTTTGATGTTTATCTTTTGCTTCACCAGCAATTAATATTTTAATTTTATGATTTGATTTATCTTTAATTGATACTGCTAAAGATATAATTTTTTCAAAATCTTTTAGAGGAGATATTCTGCCAGCTATTGTCAATAATTTTGTATCTTTAGTATCTGGATAATCTTTATACCAATTGTTAAGCCATACCTGATTGGGTTTATAGTTTTTATAATATTCAGAAGTATCTACTCCTCTGTAGATGAGTTTTATATTTTTATCTGAAGATTTCGGATAATTTTTAACAAGATATTCATTTGCAGATTTTGAAACAGTAATTATATTGTGAGGTTTTGACATAATCGCACTATAAAAATTAACTGAATATAGACCATGTATTGTAGAAACTAAGCTTGGTCTTTTATTTAAAGGGATGCCCTTTAAAGACTGCCAAACAATCCACGCAGGCATTCTTGATCTTACATGAACCACATCAGGGTTCATGGATATGATCCATTTTCGAAGAGGTCTGACATGTCTAAATGTGAAAAGATTTTTTTTATGTAAATTCCATTTATGATGATGAGTGCCATCTTTAATTAATTGATCAACAAGCCTGCCGCCTGCAGAAACAACATGAGATTCATGATGATTTTCGGTTAATGCTCTGGACATCTCCAGAACACCTTGCTCAACACCTCCGCTATCAAGAGTTGGAACAAACTGTATAACTTTCATATCAAAATTTTATCACTGAAAGCAATAAACCATTCAAAAATAACTTAATCTAGTCCCTCGACAATTACCACTAATCTATCTGCAGAGTTTTTGACATATTCAAGCGCTTCTTGGTATTCATCAGAGTTGTAACAAAATAATGCTTCTTCAAAACTATTAAACTCAATAAGAACAGTTCTTTCATACCCAGACCCTTCTTTTTCTTCTTGTCTTCCGCCTCTAGATAAAAAAGTTCCCTGATATTTCTTTACAACAGGTCCGGCCAAATTAATATACTTGGCATACTCTTCTGGATTTAATATATGCCCTCTGACAACCCAATAGGCTTTCATATTAACTAGGACTTAAATTTTAATCTTGTTCGATGAAGAATCGGCTCGGTATAGCCACTTGGCTGCACTCTACCTTCCAAAGCAAGGTTGCATGCTGCATCAAAAGCAAGACCATCGAATGATGGCGCCATTGGTGTATATGTATTATCAGATGCATTTTGCCCATCAACCACCAAAGCCATTTTTTTCATGGAATCTATAACTTGATCTTTAGAACAAAGTCCATGATGAAGCCAGTTTGCAATATGTTGACTGGAAATTCTACATGTAGCTCTATCTTCCATAAGCCCAACATCATTAATATCAGGAACTTTAGAGCAACCAACACCTTGATCTACCCATCTAACAACATAGCCAAGGATTCCTTGGCAATTATTATCTAATTCTGATTGTATCTCCTCTTGAGATATTTCTGATGGATTCTTATGAACAGGTATATCTAAAATAGCATCAAGACTAGCTTTTTCTCTATTCATAATTATGGATTGCTCATTACCAACTAATATTTGATGATAATGGATTGCATGCAGAGTTGCTGCCGTTGGAGATGGCACCCATGCACAATTAGCGCCAGCTTTTGGGTGCATTGTCTTGGTGTTATACATTCCCAACATCTCATCAGGCATTGGCCACATACCTTTACCTATTTGAGCTTTACCTTTGAATCCTGTTTCAAGACCAATATCCACATTCCAATCTTCATATGAAGCAATCCATTGATGTTGTTTCATAGCTGCTTTAGTAATCATAGGGCCAGCTTCCATACTTGTATGGATTTCATCACCTGTTCTATCTAAAAAACCAGTGTTAATAAATATCACTCTATCTTTAGCAACCTCAATACATTCTTTTAGATTGACAGTTGTTCTTCTCTCTTCATCCATAATACCAACTTTGGCAGTAAGATTAGGAAGGCCTAAAGCATTTTCAACTGCAGCAAATAAGTCACAAGTAAACTGTACTTCTTCTGGGCCATGCATTTTAGGTTTAACAATATATACACTTCCGGCCTTAGAATTTTGATATGGACTATTCTTATTAAGATCATGCATTGCTATACAAATAGTAAACATTGCATCCATGATGCCTTCAGGAACTTCACTGCCCTCTGCATCCAAAATGCCTGGATTTGTCATAAGATGACCTACATTTCTAACCAACATAAGACTTCTTCCAGATAACAATAAATCATTGCCATCTTTGGACACATAACTTCTATCAGGATTTAATTCTCTAGTCATTTGTGAACCATTTTTATTGAATGATTCTTTGAGATCACCTTTCATAAGCCCTAACCAATTTCTATAAACTGCTGTCTTATCCTCTCCATCAACGGCTGCTACAGAGTCTTCGCAGTCTTGAATTGTAGTGATGGCAGATTCCATCAAAATATCCTTAATACCAGCTTTATCTGAACCTCCTATAGGATGACTAGGATCTACCTGTATTTCAAAATGTAAGTTATTATTAATAAAGAGTAATCCATAAGAGTTATCTCCATTATCTGTGTATCCCACATACTTATCAGGTTCTTTAAGTTGAGTTCTATTTCCTTCAGCAAGAATGGCATTAATATTCCCATCTTTAAACTCAAAACCTAAAACATCTTTGTAACTTCCATCTTCAAGAGGAATAGTTTCATCTAAAAAGTTCTTTGCAAAGGCAATAACTTTGTCTCCTCGAACTGGGTTATAGCCACCCTCTCTTTGTGCGCCATCGTCCTCACTAATTACATCAGTGCCATAAAGAGCATCGTATAGACTTCCCCACCTAGCATTAGCTGCGTTTAACGCAAATCGAGCATTCATAACAGGAACAACTAGCTGAGGGCCGGCGATTGATTTAATTTCAGGATCAACATTATCAGTATTAATAGAAAAATCAGGACTTCTAGTGGCTATGTATCCAATATCTTCTAAGAATTTTTTATATTCAGCATGGTCATGTTCAGAGCCTTTTCTTTGAAGATGCCAATGATCAATTTTAGATTGAATATCTTCTCTTTTTGCTAGTAATTCTTTATTTTTAGGAGAAAACTCATTAACAATTTCTTCAAATGAAGACCAAAATTTTTCAGGAGTGATTTCCAGTCCATCAAGAACTTCATTTTCTAAAAAATCTTTTAATTCATTTGAAACTTTTAAAGAGGTATTTGTATTAAGTTTTTCTTCTGAATTTTCTTGGGGTGAGCTAAAGAGAGACAATAATTTTGTAAATATATTCATTCGGAAATTATAACAACTTCGAATGAATAGCCAACAGGAAAAAAATACCTTTTATTGCTTTATTTTGGACAATGCATTGTCGATATCATAATTCCATACTCGTTTGACACTATGCATACCTATTGTTGGTAAATACTTAATAACCATATTTCTCCCCATCGCCAATATTGGGTTTTGAATATGATTCAATCTTCCCTGCCTTTCTGATAGAGATTTTATCTTATGAATTCTTTGCAATCTTAAGTCTTCATATGCTCTTTGAGTAATTTTTAAATCTTCTTTAGAACTCACTATTAGTTGTCCAAATGCATATGCATCCTCAAGCGCCAAACATCCACCCTGTCCAATGAAAGGAACTATTGGGTGTGCAGCATCTCCTAGAAGGGTTAAATTATCAAAACATAATTTGCTTATACTTGGCCTTGTGAAGACTCCCCACTTATAGAGGGTTGAGCACTCATCAAGAAATGACAAGAATTCATCAGCACTTCTTGGTATATCTGCCTTTAATTCCTCTAATGTTCCAGGCATTTTCCATGATTCAATATATTCTTTACTAGTTTTGATTGCTGCAACAAAACTTACTTTTGAACTGGAAATGGGGTAAGTAACAATATGGTAGTTAGGGCCTAATGAGGTTTTAATATTGTCTTGTGTTTTATCCACTATAGACCGCCAGACCGAATAACCACTATAAATAGGATCACCTGATGAAAGAACCTGATTCCTACATAATGAATTTATACCGTCACAAGCAGCAATATGTTTCACTTTATAAGTTGCATTATTTAAAAAATGTACTTCAGAGTTATTTATGCATAAATTACTAAGCTTATGATCAAATAAAATCTCCCCACCATAAGAAATATATTTTTTTAAAAGAACTTTATATAAAACTTTTCTCGAAGTCGTTATCACATCAACATCAAATGAATTAATTTTTATTTTGTTTGAGAAATAGACTGCTTTTTTTGGATTTGATGATTGCTCATGAACATCTTTATATATTTTAAGATTCTTAAGAATTTTTATACCATTTGGAGAGATAGAAATACCAGCGCCATAATTACTGACTTCATTAGATTTTTCAAAAATTACAACTGGGATTCTAGCTTCTTGAAGGATGCAGCCCAAAGCTAGTCCTGATATTCCCGCACCAATAATAGCTATATGGTTATGATATTTATCCATCTATTTATTATGCCCTATTAACAAAAAAGGAGGCACAAAGCCTCCCTTAAAATTAAGCTAAATCTTAACTTTTAACTGGAACTATTGTAAATGATCTTTCATTCGTACAAGATCCTCCAAGAGCTGCCATAGCTTCATATTCAGGCATATCTTCAGCTTTGTTCCAAAAGTTTGTCCAATTCTTTCCATACGCTCCAATTGAAGATGTGAATACAGCTTGAACAAAGTCATAATCCCAACCTGGCTCAACACCTGTTTGGGGCCATATCATTTTTCTACCAGCAGTATCTCCAAGCTTTTTAGCTGCTTGAGCATACGCAAAGTAAGCATCATAAAACTGTTCATTAGTTACACCTTCCCCAAGCTTGCAATCAGAATAAACTACATATCCTGCCGAACCATCTGGTGTTTCTGAAACTGTTCTTTGCCATGTATCAATCACTTGAGGGAAAGTTACAGGAAGTTTTTTAATTAGCTTTTGTCCATTATTAATCCAGTACTCATTACCTACATAATGCTCTTCAGGATTTGGGCTTGTCCCTAGCCAGATTACATCAAAATCATATAAACCATGACCATAGTAAGGTACTAAAATTGCTGATGAGTAGTTTTTGAATACTTCTCCAGGCTCTCCTTCTGAGGCCCACTCAGCCCATTCAGCACTCCATTTCATCAAGTCATCCATGTCTTTGCCGTCTTTAAAGACATTCACATAATACTCGGCTTTATTTGTTTCGTATTTAGGTGTTTCTTCGTCATGCCCATCTGCAAACAATCCAAAAGAAAAAACTAAACTTAAAGTTAATAACATTTTCATTTTACTCTCCTGTTAATTTAAATGATTTTTTATAATACATGATTAAAGAAATATAAAAAGTGCGCAAAAAAAATAACCTAATTTATTTTTCCATTAATGTCGTATAAATTAATAAATTCCCAAATTTTTTCTGTTGCACTAATTCCATATCTTTGTTTATTAGGCCATCTATGACCCATACCTTCTATTTTATAGAGCTCAACCTGAACATCATTTAAACAATTTAGATAAGTATCATGTTGCACAGAAATTTCAATATCAAAGTAATCAGTAACAATTGAGATTGGTGCAATGCCGCAAGCATCATATAACTTCCAATAATCCATAACATCATTGATACTTCTCATCCCTAATGCTGAATTTCCTTCAAAAGGCACAGTAGCATCTATTGTTCCATGAACCTGAAGGATTGAAGTTGAGTGAGTAGGATTGCAGTCTTCATATGTTTCTTTACTCATAGAGCCAGTAACAGATGCAACAGCAGCAATCTTTGAACTTAAATTGCATGCAAGGTGATAGCTCATAAATCCTCCATTAGACATACCAGAAGAATAGACTCTACTTCTATCAATATTTATTTTAGAAGCAACTATTTCTATAAGAGTGCTAATAAAACTCACGTCATCAATATTACTTCCAATAGTCCATGCACCAGAATTCCAATGTGATGAACTATTTGTTAACTGTGTTTCTAATTTATAGCCTTGAGGATAAACAACAATAAATCTATTATTTTCAGCTAAAGGTTCGTATTGAGTATATGATTTATGTGTTTCAGCTGTACTCCCGTATCCATGAAGTGCAAATAATACAGGTAAGTTGTCTTCTGGTGTGGAAGATGTTGGGCGATATATAATATAGTACCTTTCAAGATTATTATGAATTAACGAACATTTCTGTGAATTTATGCCATACGAAATACAGTTTTCACTTTTATCCGGCTGCGAAGGATTTGTTTGACCTTGCATCTCGTTATTACTATCACCACTCCCACTTCCTCCTCCGCATGAAACAAGAAGAGCTAAAAAAATAAAATAGAAAGGTTTCATGAAGTAAATCTAATTTTTAAAAAAATGGTGCGGTACGCCGGTCTCGAACCGGCGGCCTTCTGCTTGGCAAGCAGACGCTCTACCAACTGAGCTAGTACC